>Ga0116186_1000010_pt1 | contig 234148 bp, 164 predicted proteins | sample AD_JPNNA4_MetaG_FD_89806 | JGI IMG/M metagenome (GOLD analysis project Ga0116186, IMG submission 89806) | Active sludge microbial communities of municipal wastewater-treating anaerobic digesters from Japan - AD_JPNNA4_MetaG | ecosystem: Engineered > Bioreactor > Anaerobic > Digestate | place...
GGGGCGGTCGGACCACTGGAGTCAGGGCAGCGATGGACGGCGACTCGGAAGCGGGAGGTCGTGATTCGGATGCTTCGGGGCGAGTCGATCGAGGCGCTATCGCGGGAGCTGTCGGTCGAGAGCGACCGGCTCCAGGAGTGGTACGACCGGGCAATGGCGAGCCTGGAGACGGGACTGAAGGAACGGGGTGGCGGGGACCCGCTGGAGCTGCAACTCAAACGTGCGCAGGCGATTGTGGGGGAGTTGACGATGATGAACGAGCTGTACCAGGAACGACTCCGGCGGGTCGAACAACGCCCTTTCGACCCGAGGAGGTCGCGACGATGACAGTCGCGACCTCGCCCGCGGTGAAGCGCCGGTACGGCGTGGAACGGGTCTGCGCGGCCTTCGATGTGCCGTGGTCTACCTTTTACGCCTGGCGGGGAAATGAGACCCAGGAGCAGCCACCGACGCCTGCGGGGAAGCGTGGTCCGAAGCCCAGGTTGACCGACGCGGAGCTGCTGGTCGCGATCCGCGAGGACCTGGCGTCGTCGCCGTTCGAGGGGGAGGGTCATCGCAAGGTCTGGACGCGACTGCGCGTGCTGAGCGAGATCCGCGTCGCTCGCAAGCGGGTCCTGCGCGTCATGCGCGAGAACCACCTGCTGTCGCCGCACCGCGTGCGCCAGGGTGCGGCGAAGCAGCACGACGGGCACATCCTGACCGACGCGCCGAACGTGATGTGGGGCACGGACGGGACGCGCGTCTTCACGGTCGACGACGGTTGGGTCTTGGTCTTCGCGGTCGTCGAGCACTGGAACGCCGAATGCCTGGGCTGGCAGGTCTGCAAGGTGGGCGACCGCTTCAACGCGCTCCAGCCCGTCGGCATGGCCGTCCAGGAGGTCTTCGGGGCCGTCTGCCGCGACATCGCTCGCGGCATCGCGTTGCGGATGAACTACGGCACCCAGTACCTGTCCGACCACTTCCTGAACCCGATCCGCTTCTGGGGCCTCGCCGCGTCCTTCGCCTTCATCGAGGAGCCGAGAGACCAATGGCGTCGCGGAGCGATTCAACCGGACCCTCAAGGAGCAGGCCATCCACGGTCGCGTCTTCCAGAATATCGAGGAGGTGCGCCAGGCAGTGCGCGCCTTCGTGGAGGTCTACAACGAGCACTGGCGCGTCGAGAAACTCGGCTTCAGAAGTCCCGCCCAGATGCGCCGGGACTGGTTCCAGGAGGTCGCATGATGGCATCCGTCCGCACCCGGACCTCCCCAACGGAAAGGGCGACGACGCCATCATGGACTCGCCGGCGTCGTCAGGTACCGTGTCCAGGGAACCGGGTGCGGTACACGCCATTGGAGACCGGCTGCAGGCAGGGCTGGCCGACGGCGGGGACCTCGTGCTCGCAGTTCGGGCCGACGGCTCGGGTCTCCATGGCTTCCCCCTCGTCGACACAGGGTAGCGCATCGGCCGGAGCGCCGGGAAACTGCCGGAGGGGGCAGATCGTGGCTGGTCGCGGATCTGCCGGTTCGCATTTGCTGTTCGGGTTGGCCCTTGTCGGGCTTGGAGATGCGGCTCGGAGACCTTTCGGCAGGTGGCCACCAGGCACCGGCGGATGAGGTTTTCACGGCCGACGGTCGGTGCCGCAGCCCTACCAGGCGACGTCAGCGTGGCCGTAGTTGACACCGGCAGTCAGTTCTTCGCCGACCTCCGCACCGACGGAGACGTTGATTGCAAAACCGCTCCAGCCGATCTGGCCGGTCACCGGGTCGTAGGACACCGAGAGGGTGACCCCCAGTCGACCGAGCAGCCCGCCGCTGGCAGTCAGCCCGACCGAGTCACCGCCAAAGTCCTCGACATGACCGAAGGGGGAGAAGGTGAACGAGCCGGCAGCGGAGATCCCCGCACCCTCGCCCACCAGTCCGCTCCACGAATCGGCGGTATAGCCGTAGATGCCGCTGCAGCCTGGGCGGCTGGATGTGCCGATCAACACGCCGGATTCGACCGAGGTGCTGCCGCCCATGCCGCCCACGACCGAAGAGCCGGTCTGTCCGCCGACGGAGACGTAGATCAGGCCGAAGGGATCCACCGCCGTGAGCGGATCGTTGCCGGCGTAGCGATAGAGGTTGGGTTCCGCGGGCCGGGGGCCGAGGGGATCGGGATCGATGAAGCGGCCCGTACCGGGATCATAGAAGCGGGCGCGCAGGTCGACCAGCCCGAGCCGCGGCTCCACCGGCCGACCGGTCCAGCCGAAGGGTTCCACCGGTTCTCCCTCGCTGGCCAGCAGGTTGCCGAAGGCGTCCCAGGCCGCCCGCCCACGGACCGCGCCATCCGGTCCGGTGACCAGCCGGATCGAGCCAATCAGGTCGGCGTGCAGGCTGCGGGGACCGTCGTTCCCCAGCACGAGCAGCGGCCGGTCCGTACCGGGTCCGTGCACGAAGCGACGTTGCACCTCGTTGTTCGCGCCAAGTTCGGCCACCAGGTTGAAGCCGTCGTAGAGATAGCGTACGGTGGTCGCACCGTCACGGCGGGCCACCCGCCGGCCGAGCAGATCATAGACGTAGTTGACGGGTTCGGCCGTTGGGCTCGTGAGCGCAACCAGTCGCCCCTGCGCGTCGTGCTCCAGGCTGATCCATCCGTCGGTGGTCTGGCGGGCGATGGCCCGGCCAGCCGCGTCCCGCTGCCAGTTGCCCTCGTCGTCAGCCAGCAAGCGATTGGCGTCCGAATACCGGTAGGTCGTCGAGCGGTGCGAGCCAATGCGGTTTCCGGCCGCGTCATAGGCGTACCACTCGACGGGCAGCTGTGAGCCCTCGGGCGGAGTGACGCCAGTCAGCACGCCGGCTGCATCGTGTGTGAAGCGATGTTCACCCAGATCGTCGCTTCGGCTGACCAGCAGGTCCCCGTCATCCCAGCCGTATTCGAGGGCGAGCAGGCTCGCACCGACCGAGTTCTCGTGGCGGATCGTCAGCGGCCGACCAGCCGGATCATAGGTCCGGCGGTCCCAACTGCCGTCCGGGTAGTGCGTGGACGTCGACCGGCCGGCAGCGTCGTAGCCCAGCTCGATCCGCAGCCCGTCGACGACGATCGCCGTCATCCGCCCGTGCAGGTCACGTTCCCAGTTCACCACTCCCGCCGAGCCCCTCCGGGCGAGTGGACGATCCGCAAGGTCCCAGCTGTACTCGACGCGGTCGTCCAGCCCGACTGCCGGCTCGACTGTGCGCAGGGAGGCCAGTCGCCCGGCCACGTCATATGAATACTCGATGCGTCGATCGTCCTGGACGATTTGAGCGATTCGTCCGTCCGCACCGTAGGCGTAGCGGGTCTCCGTCCCATCGCTGGTCCGCCGGGCGACCCGCCGCCCGTTGTCGTCGATGTCGTAGACAGTGACCTGGCGGTCCGCTGTGACCACTTGGATGAGCCGTCCCTCCTCGTCACGCTGCAGGCTCACCCGCGCTCCGTCGGGATCCACGCGGCCCACCCGACGGTGCAGCGCGTCGTACTCGAAGGTCGTCCGCCCGTTCCCCGGGTCGACGATCGCCACGATCACCGACTCGGGTACGCTGGATGTTGGATCGTCAGTGCCGCCCGCGGGCTGCCATTCCAGACGGGTGGAACGCCCGAGGGGGTCCTCCAGCGCGATCAAGCGGTTCATCGAATCGTGCAGCTGTCGCATCGTCCGGCCAGCAGGGTCGGTCAGGCTCTCGAGGTTTCCCCATTGGTCGTATGCCAGCTGCCAGCGGCGCCCGAGAGGATCGACCTGGGCGATCAGCGTACCGTTGGCATCCCGCTCGTAGTACGTCGTTGCGCCGCTTGGATCCTGGGCGGAGCGGACCAGCCCATGGGCGTCGTAAGTCCACCGCCACAGGCCGCCCGTCTCGTCCTGCACAGTCAGCGGATTTCCGTGTTCATCGTACTCGATGGTCACCTCGCCCCCCAGGGGGTCGACGGTGCGCGTCAGGAGGGACCACTCGCCGCCGTACTCGAACAGGCGCTCGGCACCGGTGGCCTCGTCGTACTGGCGGACGACATGCCCCTGGGCGTCGTAGTCGTAGCGGACCACCCTTCCCGATGGGTAGATCTCGGCGCGCAGCCTGTCGGATGCGTCCCGCACGCTGCGCGCCTCGAGGCCGTCGGCCCACCGGAAGAGAGTCCGGGTGCCGAAGCGGTTGACCTGGGTCTCGACGCGACGCCCGCTGGCGTCGATGAAGGACTCCTCTTGTTCGGCGCTAGGGAAGGGTTCGGCCCGGTTCTCTGCCGTGCCGCTGCCCGCGGGCAGGTCGGAGAGGGTCGCGCTACCTGCTCGTGAGGCGTAGCGGCGGACCGAGCCATCGGCGCGTATGACCTGGCGGACGTCGCCTGCGGGGCCGTACTGGTAGCCGGTCGACTGTCCGGAGGCGTCGGTCTGCTCCACCAGTCGGTGATGTGCGTCATAGCGGAAGCTCCGGGTGGTACCGTCGGGGTTCTCGATCTCCACCAGGTTGCCCGCGGCGTCGATCGTGAACCGCGTGGTGCGTCCGGTGGGGTCATGGATCGCGTCCAGTCGCCCGGCGGTCCAGTCGAACGTCGTGGTCTGCCCGACCGGGTCGGTCAGTCCGTGCAGCCGCCGCGCGTCCCCCTCCCCCTGCCAGTCGTAGGTCCAGCGATTGCCCTGGCGATCGGCCCGCTCGACCTGATATCCTCTGTCGTCGAAGCGGATGGAGGTTCCGTCGGGCCAGCGCCGCAGATATCCGCCATCGGCAAGCCTGCTCAGGGTGCTCGGATCGCCCTCCGCAGCGGGCACGGTCCAGATGGGGAGGTTGGGGCCGACGGCCTGAACACGCCGTACGCGACGATACTCGGTGACCAGCAGGGAACCGCTGGGCGTGACGGTGATGGTCTCAGGAAGGGTCAGCACTCCCGCCTCGCCCGCCTCGGCGATCGGTCCTCCGGCGATCGTGGAGATCACCCCGGATCGATCGACGCGGCGCACGCGGCCGTGGTTCCGATCAGGGATGAACAGGTCCCCTTCGGTCCCCACGGCGACGTCCATCGCCCCGCTCAAGAGGGCCTCGGTGGCCAGCTTGCCGTCGCCGACCTGGTCGGCGGTCGCCTCTTGCTCCACCAGCGGATAGCCGGCCGGTTGCTCGCCGCCACCGGCCATGAGGGTGGTCGATCCATCTGCCTCGAGCCGCCAGACCTTCTGCACTGCAGCCGCGTAGACCGCTCCATCAGGCGCACAGTCGATCCCCTGCAGGGAGGGAACCGTGGCGAGCGGTGTGAGCAATCCCTCCCCATCCAGCCGCAGTACCCGACCGCCGGCGCTGATCACCAGCGTCCCGTCGGGGCAGACCGCGACGTCGCGCGGAGAGGGAAGTTCGGCCTGCCGCGCCGGCAACGGCTCGTCGCCGATCGGCCGGTCGCCGCCGCCCGCTACCGTGAGTACCGTCCCGGACGGGTCAACCCGGCGCAGCCGTCCGTTCTCCGAGTCCGCCAGGTAGAGATTGCCGTCGGCGTCCCGGGCGAGGCCGCCGGGAAAGGCGCCGATCTCAGCCAGAGAAGCAGGGCCACCATCGCCAGAGAAGGCTCCGTATAGCGCCGAGCCGCCCTCGGGCACGCCTCTGCCCAGGAAGGTGGTGATTCGACCGGCCGGATCGACCCGCAGCACCTGCAGCAGGTCCTGGGCGACGACGTAGGTGTTGCCCTCCGCGTCGACGGCGACGCCGGAAATCTGACCGATGGTCACCTCGTCGGCCGCCGCTCCCTCGCCCTGCCAATGGACGTTGCCGTTGGTCTTGCCGGCGATGGTCGCCAGCGCGCCGCGCAGAAGAAACGAGGTGCGATCACCGTTTCCGTCGGTCACCAGCAACTGATCGCCCCAGTCGCCAAGGTGCAGCTGCTGCAGACCGGAGAGCCCCCAGCCGGCGCCAAAGGGTGAGTCGGTGCCCCGCACCAGGGCCACCCGGCCGCGGCGGGCGACGCTGGAGACCGTTGCCTCACGGCCCGGGACTCCCGTGTCGTAGCGGGTCGCACCGCCGAAGGAGAGTTGGCCCGCATAGGTTCCCTGGTAATGGTCGCCCTGGATGATGGTGTAGGGATAGAGGCCGGTGGGCAATGGAGTGCCGTCGGCGGCCGTGCCGTCCCAGCGCCATCCGACCCGAACTCGGTCCTGCGTACCAAGGAACCAGGCTTCCGCTCGCTGTCCCGCAATCAGGAAGGCGACCTGCTGGGTCTCCGGCTGCCAGGGTGTGGTGATGCCGTAGTCGAAACCCAGCAGCACCGAGGGTGCGGCCAGATGACTGTTGTAGACCAGCTCGACTGTGCGCGGCCGATCCAGGGAGCGCCAGGAGGGCAAGGAGTGGCGCTCCTGCAACCGACCATCGGCTGCACCGATCTGGCTTGAACCGCTCCAGTTGCGGCAGGAAGGCGGCGGCGTCGTCTTGCCGACCTCGCCGCCGGTGGTCTGGCGCGTCGTGGTCGTGGGCGACTCGGTGGCGTCCACGACCTCGGTCGGCTTCCGGTCTCCGACCAGCTTCAGCATCGCGTTGGCGTCACACCAGCTGAAGTGGCGGGTCGCGAACTCCACCCAGCGCCCGTCGGACGAGATCGTTGCCATGCCAAGGTGATGCCACTGGCCGACCTCCTTGGAGTAGCGGCCCACCGGGATCCGGGTCCCTGGCGGGAAGCGCAGGCTGTTTGCGATTCGCACCGTCACGCTGCGCTCGAACTCGGCCAGCTCCGGTTCCAGCTTGACGCAGTAGGTGAAATCGCTTCGCTGCGGCAGGTCGGGGATCTCATTCGCCGCCCCGAGGTTGGTGACCCGCAGTTCGACGGGCTCGGTCGTGGCGCCTTCCGGCACCACCAGTTCGACGTCGCCCGCCGCGTTGCGGTGGGTGCCACCTTCCGGGCCGATGGTCGTCGTTGCCGGGTCCAGCTGGACGAGATGGATTGGTGAAACGTCGACATGCTCACCGCGACCGACATGACCGGTGCGGTGGGCATAGGTGCGGCCCGTCTGTTCCACGGTCAGCCGGAAGCTGCGGGGGGCATCGGGCACCGGAAAGACGAAGGTGCCGTCCGCTGCGGTGCTGACTGTACCGACCACGCCGTCGACCAGCACTGTCGCACCGGCGACGGCCGCTCCCGCCGCGTCCAGGACGCGGCCATGCACCCAGCCCGCAGACTCACCGGGCTTCGGGGATCCGCCGATCCGCACGACGATCGCCCCATCCGCCAGGACCTCGCCGTGCCGGACGTGCAGTGAGGTCGTGCCGCAGGCCCGCGCCGTGAGCAGCCCATCCGCGGAAACCTCGGCGACTGCGGCGTTGCCGGTCTGATAGATGGTGCCCGTCGATCCTGCGGTGAGTTCCCGTTCCGAGCCGTCGGTGTAGCTGCCGATCACCCGCAGCTGGCCGGTCTCGCCGGCCTTGTCGAGGGTGAGGACGCGTGGCTCGATTCGCAATCTCACCAGCTCGGCCTCCCCGTTGAAGGCCACCTCGACGTGGGCCGTACCCACGGCCTCGCCATTCCTGGCCGTGATGGTCACCTTGCCATTGGCCAGCGGCAGGACCCGGCCGTCGGGGGAGACCCGTACGATTCGCTCGTCGCTGCTCTCCCAACTCGTGCCTTCAAGGGAGAGGGTGATATCTCGGACCGAACCGTCGGCGAAGGTCCCGTGGGCGGTCAGCGAGGCGGCGGCCGCCTGTGCCAGCACGAGTGTGGAGGGAATGATCTCGAGGCTCATCGGTCCTGGGTCCGTCCCCCCGTCGGCCCACGGGCCGAGGTCCACCTCGACGACGTCCGGGGTGTCGTCGTCAAACGAACTGCCGTCGGGGAGGTTCCCGTCCACCGCGGTGTCCGCTTGATCACCGCCGTCCCGACCGTGGCCTCCGTTGCTGCAACCGGGCGCAACCCACCCCATCGACGCGAGCAGCAAGAACACCGGAAGGACCCTACGTGCCACGGAAGCCTTCTCCACTGGTCCGTCCGGTTCAGGCAACATGTACCGTTTGGGGCACATCGGATGGCGCTCCTGGCTACGAAATCGTTTCAATTATATCCCCCTGTCAAGACAGTTCAAGGATGGATGCACCGCACCGAGGGCTGGTCGGCCAGGGTCACCTCGGTACGCCCCCATTTCCGGAAGGAGGCAGGTTGTCGAGGCCATGGCGGGATGGTCGTCCGCTCCGATGGACGGAGCCCCGTTCCTCCTTCAGGCGATCCGGGGCCTTGCAATCTGAGCGCCCTGTGCTATGTTCCGCGAGGCTTGGCATCGCCGCTCGGACGGCAAAGGAGAGCGAACCCGATGGTGAAACTGAGACTGGCGCGTTTCGGGATGAAGAAGCGGCCCTTCTACCGCATCGTCGCGATGGACTCCCAGGCGAAGCGGGATGGACGGTACCTGGAACTGCTCGGAACCTACGACCCCCGGCAGGACCCGCCGGCGGTGACGCTGAAGGCCGACCGGGTCCGGTACTGGCTATCCGTGGGGGCCCGACCCACCGAGGCCGTGGATGGACTTCTGAAGAAGCACCTGACCGAGGAACCCGCCCAGTCCTGAGGGGGGTAGTCGATGGCGATGGAACTCCGCGAACTGGTCCTCTTCCTGGCCAAGGCCCTGGTGGACAGCCCCGATGAGGTGGAGGTCCACGAGGTCCAGGCGGAACAGACCACCGTGCTGGAACTCCGGGTGGCCAAGGCGGACATGGGCAAGGTCATCGGAAAGCAGGGACGGACCGCGAAGGCCCTCCGGACCGTCGTGAACGCCGCGGCCACCAAGATGCGGAAACGGGCGGTCCTCGAGATCGTCGAGTGATCGGCGACGCCGTGCAACGCCGGATCGAGATCGGTCGCCTGGGATCGCCCCACGGGCTCCGGGGCGAGGTGACCCTGCATCCCCATTTCCCCGGATCGGAACTCCCGGGAATTGGCATGGTGGCCATCGTGTGCCTCCCCGGGGGCCGGGAGACCCGACTGGTCGTTCGGAGTCGCCGTCCCGTCGCGAAAGGGGTCCTGGTCGCCTTTGAAGGGGTCCCGGATCGGTCCGCCGCCGAGGCCCTCCGAGGAGGCCTCGTGCTGGTGGCCCGGGACGACCTGCCGCCCCTCGACGAGGGGGAGTTCTATTACGACGACCTTCCGGGCCTTCCGGTCCTGCTCCCAGACGGCTGCGAGGTGGGCCGGGTCCGGGGGGTCTTTCGGGGGGCCACCGACGTGCTGGAGGTGGACGTCCAGGGGGCCGAGGTGCTGGTCCCCGTCGCCGTGGGGTTCGTCCGGGAGGTGGGCCGGGACCGGGTGGTACTGGAACCGGGGGCACTGGAGGACCTGCGGTGACGACCCCGTATCCCATCACCGTGGTGACCATCTTCCCCGAGATGATCCGCCAGGCGGTCGGCTGGTCCATCACTGGACGGGCCATCGCGGCGGGGCTGCTGGAGGTCCGGACGATCCAGGTCCGGGACTTCGCCACGGATCGCCATCGGACCGTGGACGACGTTCCGTATGGCGGCGGGCCGGGGATGGTGATGAAGCCCGAGCCCCTGGCCGCGGCCATCCGGACTGCCCGGGAGGCCCAGCCCGGAGGACGGGTGGTGCTGCTGTCGGCCTCCGGAACAACCTTCTGCCAGGAGAAGGCCCGGCGCTACGCGGCAGACCCCGCAGGGGTCATCCTGGTCTGCGGGCACTACGAGGGGGTGGACGAGCGCATCGCCGAGCACTATGTGGACGAGGAGGTCAGCATCGGGGACTACGTGCTGAGCGGGGGCGAGCCGGCGGCACTGGTGGTCCTGGATGCGGTGGCCCGTCTGGTGCCGGGGGTCCTGGGCAACGAGGGGTCCCTGGCCGAGGAGTCCCACGAGCACGGCCTGCTGGAGCATCCGCAGTACACCCGACCGCCGGACTTCGAGGGGCACCGGGTCCCGGAGGTGCTGCTGAGCGGCAACCACCAGGAGGTTGCCCGGTGGCGCCGGGAGGCGGCCCTCCAGAAGACCCGCCGGATGCGCCCCGACATTGCCTCCCGGGTGATCGAGGTCGTCGTCGATCGACCCCGGAGGCCCTCGTCGACCCCGCTGCCCCTGGGTCGCCCCCGGCCCTCGCCGGATCGGGGGGAGGACCCGTGATGGACCTCCGGCCCGGGACTCCATTGGCGGTGGCCCTGGTACACCATCCGGTGCTGGACCGGACCGGGGCGGTGGTGACCACGGCCTTCACCTCCCTGGACCTCCACGACATCGCCCGGATCTGCCGGACCTACGACGTCGGCCCCTACTACCTGGTCACCCCGGTGACGGCCCAGCGGGAGATGATCGAGCGCATCCTGCAGCACTGGGTCACCGGCGAGGGCTACAAGGAACGCCACCCCCGGGTTCCGGCGATGGCCCGGGTCCGGACCGCCCCGTCCCTGGATGCCGCGGTGGAGGACTTCCAGGAGGTCTGGGACCGCCCGGTCCTGCGGGTGGTCACCAGCGCCCGGGCCGAGGGCGACCTCACGACCTTCCCGGACCTCCGGCGCCGCATCGTCGAGGAGACGGAGCGGTCCTGGATGCTGGTCCTCGGGACCGGGTGGGGGCTTGCCCCGGAGGTGATGTCCCGGGCGGAGGTTCGCCTGGAGCCCATCCGGGGCCGAGCGGGCTTCCATCACCTGCCGGTCCGGGCGGCCCTCGCGATCATGCTTGACCGATTGCTGGGGTCCCCCGTATAATCAGCCGCCTTTTCGGCCGCCCCTGCCGGGGCCAACACAGAGGTGCCGCATGCACAAGACGATTCAGAGGCTCGGGACGATTCACCTGCGCGCCGATCTGCCGGACTTTCATCCCGGGGACACCGTGAAGGTCCACTTCCGGGTCCGGGAGGGGGACAAGGAGCGCATCCAGGTCTACGAGGGCGTCGTGATCGGCCGGTCCGGCAGCGGGGCCCACGAGACCTTCACGGTCCGCAAGATCAGCTACGGGGTCGGCGTCGAGCGCATCTTCCCGGTCCACAGCCCGATGATCGCGATGATGGAGGTGGTCCAGGAGGGGCGCGTGCGCCGGGCCAAGCTGAACTACCTCCGGGGTCTCCGGGGCAAGGCGGCCAAGATCCGGGAGAAGCGGCGCCACCTGCCGGTCCCCCCCGTGACTGGCACCGCCGAGTCGGTCGAGGACGAGCCCACCGCGTGAGCCGTGGTTCCTGCCGTCAGGCCTCCCTGGACCTCGGGGAGGTCCTTCCGACGACACGTGGCCTGGTGGAGGCCTGGGCGGCCTCCCAGGGGATTTCCCCCTTGATCGGCGTGGACGAGGCCGGTCGCGGCTGCCTGGCCGGGCCCGTGGTGGCCGCCGCTGCGGTGCTTCCAGAGGGCTTCGACCCCGCGGGGCTGCGGGACAGCAAGACCTTGTCGGCTCGGCAGCGGGAGGCTCTGGCGCAACGCCTGTTTCAGGAGGCCCGGATCGGGATCGGCCAGGTCGAGGCCGATCGGATCGACCAGGTGAACATCCTCCAGGCCACCTTCGAGGCCATGCGTCAGGCCCTGGAGGCCCTCTGTTGGGAGGGCCCCGTGGGGCTGGTGGTCGTGGATGGCAATCAGCCCGTGCCTCGCCTCCCTTGGCCCCAGCGGGCCTGGCCCCGGGGGGACGCCCTCTCCTGGACCGTCGCCGCGGCCTCCATCGCGGCGAAGGTGACCCGGGACGCCTGGATGGTCGCGGCGGACCGGCGGTGGCCGGGCTACGGCTTTGCCCGGCACAAGGGCTATGGCACCACCGACCACCTGGAGGCCCTGGAACGCCAGGGCCCCTGTCCCTGTCACCGGCGGACCTTCGCCCCGGTGGCCGAATGCCTCAGAAGGCATCCTCGACCAGATCGATGACCGGGCCCGCGGGACCGAAGACCACCGAGGCGACGAAGAACCGGACCTCCCGGTAGTCCACTGGCCGCCCTGCGAGCCACAGTTCCATCGCCTGTCGCACGTGGCTTCGCTTGCGCTGCTGGATGCTCTGGATCGCGTCGTCCGAGACCCCGTTGCGTCGGGACCGGACCTCCACCGCGACCACCTCGTCGTCCCGGCGGCAGACCAGGTCCAGTTCCCCCAGGCGAAAGCGGGCGTTTCGGGCCACGACCCGGTAGCCCCTCCGGTTCATCTCCCGGGCCACCGCCGCCTCGGCATCGGCGCCCACCTGCTGACGATCCAAGGTCCTCTCCAGCAAGGGTCGGGTTGTCTATCGAGCCGCAGGCGTCCTTTGTTACACTGAGGCTCCCCAGCCGAGGATCGGGGCATGATGGGGTGGGTGCGATCCTGGGCTCGAGCGGCGTCGCCACGGCGAGTGGCCCTGGCCTGTCTGGCCCTCGCCCTGGCCCTCCCCGACGCAGGACCCCTCTCGGTGGCGCCTCCCTGGCTCTCGATCCCCCTGGCCGTGTCGTGCCTGGTGGCCCTGGTGGCCCGGGAGGTTCCGGGCATCCAGCGCCTGCTGGCGCGGGTTTCCTCGGTTCCCTGGGAGGGCCTGGCGGCGGGTTGGGCCGTGGTCGTCTTCGGGCTGCTGAAGGTCCCGGGCATCCATCCCTCCGGGACCGACGACAACATCTACTTCTATCTGGCGGCGCGGTTCGCCCAGGGAGCGATTCCCTACCGGGACTTCTTCTTCAGCCATCCGCCGGTGCACCTGCTGGTGCCGGCCCTGGTCTTCCTGCCGGGGGGATTCCACCTGGCGCTGGGCAAGGCCATCCCCGTGACGGCCCAGGTCCTTGCGGCGCTGATCCTCTGGCGGGCGATCCGGCCCGTCTCCCGTCCTCAGGCCGTGGCGGCCCTGGTGCTGCATCTCTTCGCCTACCAGGTGCTCATGGGCTCCACGGACATGAACGGCGAGAACCTGATGACCGTCTTCCTGGCCGGGTCCCTCTGGGCGGTCCTCAGGCGGAGGCCCCTGGCGGCTGGGGTCCTGTCCTCCCTGGCTCTCGGTTGCGGCCTCTACGCCCTGGCCGGCGTGGTCACCCTGGGGATCGGGGCGGTCTGGGTCTGCGGCCGCCGGGGCATGTGGCGGTTCGTCGCGGGCCTGGGAGCGGTGACCGGGTTGTGGGTCGGGGTCTTCTGGGCACTGGGTGGCGCGGCCTTCTGGGAGGGGGTCGTCACCTATCACCTGGGAAAGGCGGTGTCGGACCCCGGGAAGGTCTCCCTGTTCCAGTCCGGGACGTCCCCCGTGGCCGCCTGGGTGCACAACCTGGGGGCCTCCCTGTTCTCCAAGGACTTCCTGAAGTTCGTCCACTACCACGCGCTGATCTACCTGGGTCTGGCCGGGACGGTTCTCTGGATCGGGTATCGGGCCTGGAAGCGTCTGTCGAGGGGCCCTTCCGGCACGCCGGTCCGCACCCGGAGGGACCGCCGCCGGGAGGCCCGCAAGGGCGCCGTGCCCCCTGCTCCGGATCGGGGGGATCCCCCGGGGGACCGTCCCTGGATGCTGCCGGTCCTGTCGGTGCTGGGGGTGGTGATCTTCGAGTGCCAGTGGGCCGCCCTGGCGGAGACCTACGACTTCTACCGGGTTCCGATGACCCCGTTCCTGGCTGTCGCCGCTGCCTGGGCCCTGGTCCGGGCCGGGGAGGCGGTGCTGCGGGAGGGGTGGTCGGGCTGGCTGGGGCTCCTGGCGGCGGGACTCCTGGCGGCCCATCCGGTCCTCTCGGGGCGGCTCGCATCCATGATCTGGCCCGAGGAGGACGCCGCCGCCGGGGAGCGGGTGGACTATGTCTGGAAGGACCCCTGGGTGCCGAGGCCCCTGGCAGAGGTGAGCCGCTGGGCCTTCTTCCGGGACCACCGCATCCGGGGCCGGGAGGAGCCCCCCTGGCGCCATGCCTTGTGGAACAAGCAGTTGACCTTCCTGACGGTGACGGATCTGGCCCGGGAGGTCGCGGCCCGCAGTGACCCCCAGGAGACCCTGATCGGGGCCTCGACGCTGGCGCCGCTGGTGGCCCTCCAGGCGGGGCGCCGGGTCGCCGCCGACGAGGCCGACACGAACGCCAAGCGCTTCACCACCAACCAGTGGAGCGAGGCGGACCTGGCCCGACGGGCCTGCCGGGACCGGGTCCGGTGGCTCCTGGCGGCGCCTCGGAGTCGCTTCGAACCGACCCGCGTGGAACAGGACCCCCTCTGGTCAGGACTCTTCCAGAGGGACCGGGAGTTCCAGGACCAGGGGCTCCTGCACCGCCGGCCGTTCCCGATCGTGCTGTTCCGACTTCGGGACGATGCCCGGCTCCCCGACGGCACCCCCTGCCGCCAGGAGGCTCCACGATGACCCGGTCCTCCGGTGGAAGGACGCCCCGGGGGCACCTGGCGTCGGCCCAGGACCCGGCCCATTTTCTGCGCGCCGTGATGGGCCGCTTCGGCACCCCGGTCGAGGTGGACCGGGACCCCCTGCGGTTTCCCAGGGCCTTCGCAGGGGCGATGGACCGGGAGGCCGCCGGTCTGATTGCCTCGGCCTTCGCCTTCGGGCGGGTGGCCGCCTTCCTGCCGGTCCTGGAGGCGGTCTTTCGGCGCCTGGGGCCCGCCCCCGGGTCCATCCTGGCCGGCATCGACGAGGGGAAGGCCCGGGAACTGGCCGATGGGCTTGCCTATCGCTTCGTGCGGCCGGAGCACCTCGCAGCCCTGCTGCTGGGACTGGGACGGAGGCTGGCCGCCGAGGGGACGATCCGGGGCCCCGTCGTGGGGGCCTGGCGCGAGGGGCGGGGGGTCTCGGCGGGGCTCCGGGATCTCGCCCGGGAGGTCCGGCAGGCCGCGGGTCCCCTGGACCCTGGATTCCTGTTGCCCCGGTCCGATCGGGACGGGGCGATGAAGCGCCTCCATCTCTTCCTGCGGTGGATGGTCCGGCGGGACTTCCCGGACCTGGGCCTCTGGCAGGAGATTCCCGCCTCGGACCTGGTGATGCCCCTGGACGTCCACGTGTACCGACTGGCGATGGCCCTGGGACTGCTGCCCCGGCGCCGGGGCGGTCCTCGCCTGCGGGAGGCCCTGGACCTGACGGACCGCCTCCGGGGGCTGGACCCGTCCGACCCCCTGCGGTTCGACTTCGCCTGGTCGCACCTGGGCATCTCCGGCGGCTGTTCGGGGCGCCGAGGTCCCCGGTGCCGCGGGTGCTCCCTGGAGGCTTCCTGCAGGCTGCATTCGGCGTAGAATAGACCCCCGGCGGGTTTGAGGAACGGAGGTGCAAGATGAGGACCCTGCGCGTCGTGGCGATCCTCGGGTTCCTGGGGCTGGCCTGCGACTCCTCACGGGACAATCCCCCGGACGTCCCGGCGGCGGACCCGGGGCCGCCGGGCGACCTGGTCTTCCCCGACGCCTGCGAGTGCCGCGCACCGGGGGACTGCACCACCCTCGCAGCGGCCATCGGAGTCTGCGAGGAGGTCCTCTGCGAGGCCTGCACCTGCAAGAAGGCCCCCAAGGAGAAGGGAGCGGCCTGCACCGACGGCAACGACCAGACCTTCGGAGATGCCTGTGACGGCCGGGGCGTCTGTCTGGGCCGGCCCGCCTCCTGCGGCAACGGGTCTTGCGAGGCTCCCCTGGAGGATTGCTTCAACTGCCCGAAGGACTGCGGCTGCAAGGACGGAGAGTGGTGCCAGGAACAGAAGTGCCAGAAGAAGCCGGTGGTCGGCGATGCGACCTGCGATCCCTACGAGAACTGCCGGAACAGCCCCCGAGACTGCGCCTGTGGCCCCGGGAAGGGATGCTCGGGGACCGAGTGCCTGGCCTGCGCGGACTACTGCCAGGCCGAGGGCCTCCAGTGCGGCACCCCGCCCGGGCTCACGGACTGCGACTGCGGCCTCTGCCCCGAGGGGTGGCACTGCAGCGACCTGAACCAGTGCTTCGACCCGGCGACCTGCGGCAACACGGTCTGCGAGCCCACCGAGAACTGCGGGTCCTGCGCCGTGGACTGCATCTGCCCCCAGGGCAAGATCTGCCTCAAGGGCGCCTGCTCGGACTGCGACACCTTCTGCCGGGAGAACGGCAAGGAGTGCGGCTTCTACTTCGCCTGCGACTGCGGGAAGCCCACGGTCTGCCACAAGTGCCGGGACAACGTCCTGGTGCCCGACTGCGACTGCCTCTGCTACCCGACGGCCCAGAAGCAGTGCGGGTCCGTGGAGGGCTGCCCCTGCGGCCCCCTCAACGGCGAGTGCCCCGATGGCAAGGAGTGCGTCGGCTTCCGGTGCCTCGAGAACTGCGACACCCTCTGCGCGGGCAAGGAGTGCGGCTGGGGGGAGGACTGCATCTGCGACTGGTGCGCCGGCAGCGACGTCTGTCACGGCAACGCGTGTGGGCCCGGGACCGAGGATCTGGACCAGTACGAGTACAACGATGCCCCGGAGGAGGCCACGGACCTGGGATCGGCCACCGACAACGACCAGGACTCGACCCGGAATCTGGACGCCAACATCGACTCGGGCTACGACATGGACTGGTTCCGGATCCACGTCAGCGACGTGGTGCTGGAAACCCTCCAGGGGACGATCACGCTGACGGGGCTTCCCGAGGACAAGGATGTGGACCTGGCCCTCTGCTACCAGTGCGATCAGGACCGGGAACTGGCCGGGGCCAAGGTGGACCCGGCAGACACGGTCCAGGAGATCGAGAGCCCGATCCCAGGGGCCCGCTGCTTCGTCTCCGTGAACCTCTGGGGCCAGGACGAGCGGATCGACTTCAAGCCCACCTGCGCCGGGGGCAACGACGACAGCGGCACCGCCTGGGTCATCGTCTTCCCGGCCACGGACCTGGACTACGGCGGCACCTACCACCTGTCCTTCCACTTCTGATGGTCCCAGCGGCCCGCGACGAGAAGGGAGACTGGCCGGAACGTCAACCGGGGCGTTTCGAGAGAGTCTCTCGAACCTGTACCGCCAGGGCCCCGTCGGACAGCCAGACCTCCAGGTCCTCCCCGGGGGCGGTCTCCGAGGACCGGCGCACGATCGCGCCGTCGGGCCGCCGGACCAGGGCGTAGCCCCGCTCCAGTGGCCGCAGCGGCGAGAGGGGCTCCAGGCGGGCCAGCATCCGGTCCAGCTGGTGTCGTTCGGGGTCCAGCAACCGGGGCCCGAGGATCCGCAGGCGGTCCCCCAGGACGTCCAGGTGGCGGCGTTCCTGCTGCAGGTGGCGTACGGGATGGATCGCCTGGAGCCTGGCCTGGATCATCGCGAGCCCGTGGCGGTGCGGCTCCAGCAGGCGGGCCGGAAGGCGGTCCAGACGGTCTCCCAGGGCCTGAAGACCCATCCGGGGCCCCTGGAGGACCCGGTCGGGGACCCGCGAGAGGCGGGCCTCCCACTCGTCCAGGCGCTGGGACGCCGTCTCCAGGCGTCTCTGGATCGCGCCGTCCATCCGCTCTCGGGCCTGGGCCAGACGCTCCCGGAGGTCCTCCATCGACGGGCAGGCGGCCGCCGCCGCCGCGGTGGGAGTCGGCGCCCGGAGGTCCGCCGCCTCGTCCGTCAGCACCCGGTCCACCTCATGGCCGACACCGGAGATCACGGGGACCCGGGAGGAGGCCACGGCCCGGACCAGGACCTCCTCGTTGAAGGCCCAGAGGTCCTCCAGGGACCCGCCTCCCCGGCCGACGAGGATCACGTCCACGTCGGGAACCAGATTCAGCAGTTCGATGCCCTTGGCCAGGGACTCGGCGGCCCCCTCGCCCTGGACCAGGGAGTCCACCAGCAGCACCCGGGCCGGGAACCGGGTCCGGATCGTCCGGACGATGTCCCGGACCGCGGCGCCCCGAAGCGAGGTCACGACGCCGATGCGCCGGGGCATCGTGGGGATCGGGCGCTTCCGGGCCGGGTCGAAGAGGCCCTCGGCCGCCAGGCGCCGCCGGAGTTCCTCCAGGCGCCGCAGCATCTCCCCGATGCCCGACTCGCTGATGGAATCGACGCTCATCTGGTAGCGGCTGGACCCACCCCAGGCGGTCAACCGCCCGGCGCAGATCACCCGCCGGCCGTTCTGGATCTCGGGGCCCGCCGCCGCCCGGGAGTGGCGATAGACCACGCAGTCCAGTTTGACGACACCCCCGTCCGAGTCCCGTTCCGAGAGGGAGAAATAGACGTGGCCCGATGCGGCACGGTGGAGCCCCGTGACCTCTCCCTCCACCCGGACCCGGGAGAAGGAGGACTCCAGCAGGGTGCGCACCCGCCGGCTCACCTCGAGGACCGAAAGGACGTCATTTGGGATGGGGACGGTCTCCATGGGTCGAGTATCCTTCGGAGGACTGGGGGAGGTCAACGGGATGGGGTCGTGGCACAACGTGCTGGAAGGGCTCTTTCGGGTCGGAAGGTCGGTCATCGAGCGGGTCGATCGGGGCCGGCTGCCGGTCCTGGACGGGGAGGTGCGTCTGTCGGGCCTGTCGGCGCCCGTGGAGGTGGTTCGGGACCCGTGGGGGGTGCCCCATCTCCGGGGGCAGACCGCCGAGGACCTCTTCCTGGCCCAGGGATACGTGCACTGCCAGGACCGACTGGGTCAGATGGAGATGGGGCGCCGGTTCGGACTGGGCCGCCTGTCGGAGTGGTTCGGATCGGCGGCGCTGCCGGCGGATCGGGCCTCCCGCGTCCTGGGGTTCCTCCGGACCGCCCGGGTCGACCTGACCGGGGCCTCCCCGGCCCTGCGATCGGTGCTGGAGGCCTATTGCCGGGGCGTCAACGCCTACCTCCAGGACCCCGGGATCCGGCCGCCGCTGGAACTGGTCCTGGCAGGCTGGAGGCCCGAGCCCTGGACGCCGCTGGACTGCCTCGCCTGGGGCCGGGTCATGTACTGGCAACTGTGCCGCGGGTGGTCCCACGAGGTCGTCCGGGCGATGCTGATCCAGGCCGCGGGGCCCGAGGTGGCGGAGGAATGGGACCCCCAGCCCATCCCTGGGGAGATTCCCCACCTGCCCTCGGGGATCGAGATTCGGCCGGCGGACCTGGCGGGGATCGTGCCGGGCCAGGGGCCGGCCTCCCGCCGAGGCATGGGCAGCAACGCCTTCGTGATCTCCCCTGCCGGGACCCGGACCGGTGGCGTGCTGCTCGGCAACGACATGCACATGCCCCTCATGCTGCCGTCCTTCTGGTACGAGAACCACCTCAGCGGCGGCGGGATCGAGGTCACCGGGGTCAGTCTCCCGGGGCTCCCGATGGTGCTGGTGGGCCACAACGACCGCGTGGCCTGGGGGTGCACGCTGGCCCACACCGACGTCGAGGACACCTTCGTGGAACGGGCCGACCCCGAGGACCCGGACCGCTTCCAGGTGCCTGGAGGCGGCTACGAACCCGCCGAGGTCCTCTGGGAGGAAATCCGGGTCCGAGGTCGCCGTTGTCCTCACCGGGAGAAGGTCGTGATCACCCGCCACGGACCGATCATCTCGGGGGTCTTCGGCGGGGTGCCCCATCGACTCTCCCTGTGCAGCACGGCCCTGCAGCCCTCCCAGGCCGCCGAGGGCTTCCTGCGACTGAACCTCGCCCGGAACCACCAGGACTTCGAGGAGGCCCTGCGGTTCATCAGCACCCCGGCCCTGAACATCGTGTACGGGGACGTCGAGGGCAACATCGCCTACCGGACGTCGGGGCTGGTCCCGATTCGGGCCTCTGGAAAGGGGGACCTGCCCTCGGAGGGGTGGACAGGCGCCGGGGACTGGCAGGGCTTCATTCCCTTCGAGGAGATGCCTCACGCGAAGAACCCCTCGGAGGGGTATGTCGTCTCATGCAACCATGCCATCACCGGGCCCGACCATCCCCACTTCCTGGGTCGGTGCTTCATGCCCGGGACCCGCGCCCGGCGGCTGCACCAGTTGATTCGGGAACGATGGCCCCTCTCCCAGGAGGACTGCCGGGACCTCCAGGCCGACGAGGTCTCCCTGCGGGCACCGGATCTGCTGGCCCTGCTGGCGGACCTCCCGGCGGGGGACCCCGACGTCGCCCTGGGCATCTCGGTGCTGCGGGGCTTCCAGGGCGACCTCCGGTGGGACTCGTCGGCGGCGGCCCTCTATGCCGTCTTTCGCCATCGCCTGGCCCGGCGCCTCCTGCAGGGAGTGGTCCCGGCTCCTCTGGTGGACCGGGCCCTGGGCCAGGGCTTCGACCTGTTGACCAACATCACCAACGAGTTCTACGCCCATGACACGGGGACCCTGCTCCGGCTCCTGGGCCGGGACGACTCCCGGATGGTGCAGGCGGCCGGTGGCCGCAGGCGGCTGCTGACCGATGCCCTCCGGGACGCCGTGGGGGAGGTCCGGCAGCACCTGGGACCGGACCCCGCCCGGTGGCGGTGGGGGGACCTCCACGGGGCGATCTTTCAGCACTTCCTGGGGGATCGGCCCCCACTGGATCGCCTGTTGAACCTGGGTCCCTTCCCGGTGGGGGGCGACGCCGACACCCCGAATCAGCACGCGATGCTGCCGGATCGGCCCTTCCATGTTCGGGCCTGGGCTCCGACCTTCCGTCAGGTCGTGGACCTGGCCGACCTCTCCCGGTCGGTGGTGATCCATGCCCCGGGGCAGTCGGAGCACCCGGCCAGTCCCCATCACCGGGACCTCCTGGAGCCCTGGCTGCAGGTGCGGCACCACCCGATGCTCTGGACCCGGGACCAGATCGAGACCCATGCCCGCCACCGCCTCCAACTCCGGCCTGCCTGAGCCTGGAGCCGTCCGCCCTGCACCGATTGTTCCTTGGGAGATGATTCCGCCTAGACTTGGTGGGGGACGGAGACAGGCGGATCATGGACTGGGAATGGCTCTCTTCCCGAGAACTGGACGAGGTGGGCTACCACTGGAGTCGCCTGGCGACCCCCGATGCCAATCCCCTGGGGGCACTCCTGGGCTCCTCGTCGAGATATCTCTACGGGGTGCTGGGGGCCGAGGGGGTCCCCTGCGACCTGCTGGCGCTGGACGACGGGCGCCCCTGCCTGGTGGCCCGGCTGCCCGGGACGGAACCAGGGGATGCCCTGGTGCTGTCGGCCTCCACCGACTCCCGGGACCCGTCCTCTTCCCGGAAGGCCCTGGAGGGAATCAGCCTGGCCGTCGGGGCCTGGGTGGCGATGGCCCTGGCCCGGCGCCGCCGCTGGACATTCCGGAGGGACCTGGTGCTGGTGGCGGCCCCTGCGGCGACCTCCGGGGAGCCGTCCTCGATCCCCGGGGCCCAGATTCGGGATCGGTGGCCCCTCCGGCGCGGCCTGCTGCTGTCGGAGGGGATCGGGGGCCCGCGGAATCCGGGTCGGGCCATGGTGGTACCGGTCCAGGTGGGGGCCAAGGGGTGCCTGCGGGTCCGGGTGGCCGCCGAGGCCTCGACGGGTCGTCCCGACGAGGCGATCTTCCGGCTGCTGCGGGCCCTGTCGGCCCTGGAGAGCGGGGTGTTGGACCGACGGATGACCCGGGTGGGGGCACTGTTCCTGGAGGCGATGACCCGGGCCCTGCCTTCCCGGAAGGCCGCCCTGGTTCGGGGATGGTCCTGGGTGGGGACGGCGCCGCACGGGCACCTGGGGGACCCCGAGATCCAGGGGATGCTCCAGGGCATGCTCCAGGAGGAGGTCGTGGTCCTCTCCTTGCGGGCCGGCAGCGGCTCCGGGCTGCCGCCGGGGAGGGCCGAGGCGGAGGTCCTCGTGCAGGCGCTTCCCGGCCGCCCCCTGGAGGACCCCCTGTCCCGGGTCCAGGGGGACCTGGGCGACGAGGTCTCCTGTACGGTGGTCGAGGCGCTGCCGGCCCTGGAGATGGAGGAGGCGTCTCCCCTCTGGACCTCTCTGGTGGCGGTGATGGCGGAGCAGTGGCCCGGCGTGGTGCCGGCACCGGTGCTGGGAAAGGGGCCCTGGTCCCTGGGGGTGCCGGTCGAGGGCCTCTCGGGGATGGGATTCTCGCCGATGAGCCTCGTTCCCGACGAGGCCCTGGCCCGGGGGGTCTCCCGGGACGACCTGCTGCCGGGGTTGCGGACCTGGCTGGACCTGGTCTTCCGGGTGTGCCGTTCCGATTGACAAACGGGGGTCGGTTCCTTATCTAGGAACCCGCGACGGCTGACCGCGACGGAGGGCCCGGATGGTGACCGATCGGGACGAAGACCGCCTGCTGGAAGAGTTCTCGACGACCGGGATGGCGGAAGGACCCCGGGAGGAGGAGACCGGCGGGGATCCCCGGAATGGCGGGGAGAACGGGCAGTGCGAAGAGCGGGCCGCCCGCCTCGAGAAGGAGATGCAGGAACTCCGGGACTGGGCCGTCCGGGTTGCCGCGGACTTCGAAAACTACAAGAAGCGGGTGGAACGGGATCGACAGGAGCAGTGGCGCTTCGCGAACGAGCGACTGCTGCGGGAACTGCTCCCGGTGATGGACAACCTGCAGCGGGCGTTGAAGGCCTCCGAAGGCGTCCAGGACGTCGGCGTGCTGGTGTCGGGACTTCAACTCGTGCTGGGGGAGTTCCGGAAGGTGCTGTCCCGGGCCGGGGTCGAGGAGATTCCCGCCGAGGGGATGCCCTTCGACCCGACGGTCCATGAGGCCTTGCAACAGGCCGAGTCGGACTCGGTGGAGGCCGGGCGAATCCTGGAGGTCCACCAGCCCGGCTACACGCTCCACGGGCGCGTGATCCGTCCGTCCCTCGTCACGGTGGCCGTGAGGCCCGAGGTGACCTCCCCGGGGAGGCCTCTGGACGCCGAGGATCCGTTGTCGGAGTAGCCCGGGGAATTCCCTGAACGCGAGGAAGGGATCCACCCCTTCCCCTGCGCGGTGAACGGGCCGAGGCGCCTCTCCTGCCCCGCGCTTCGCCCGCGGCCCCCGGGCCGCCACGCTCCAGCGGTCCGCCCATGCGGGCGTGCGACGATTTCGCCTGGGCAGCCGTTTCTCCTCCCGGGCGGCAACAACCGCCCTGGCGGAATCCGGCCCTCCGACCTGTCCAGCGTCCAGTGCCGTTCGACCGGGACGTCACCTGGCGAGGTGGGTGAGGGCCTCCAGGGCCCCCTGGGTGTCGTTGACCTTCAGGAACAGGGTGCCGGTCCGGTCCCCGATCCGGGTCCCGCCGTAGGCGTACTCGATGTTGATCCCCGCATCGCTGAGGGCCTTCGAGAGGTTCATCAACTGGCCGGGCTCGTTGCCCAGGTCCACCGCCAGCACGTCAGAGTCCAGCACCAGCAGCCCCGACTCCCCGAGGACGTGGACCGCCGTGGAGGGCTTGTCCACCACGAAGCGCAGCACCGCGTGGTCCATCGCGTCCGCGACGCTGATCCCCAGGATGTTGATGTCGTTCTGGGTCAGGGATCCGCAGATCTGCGCCAGGGTGCCAGGACGATTGGCCACGAAGACCGCCAGTTGCTTCTTCACTTCGATCATGCGCATCCACCATGCATGATAGACTCGAACTCGATGCTAGTCCCAGGAGGCCCCTGCGTCAAGGAGGACCAGTGGGAAACGACTCGTCCCGGACCGAGGTGCTGTTGCGTGCCCTGGAGCGCTTCCGGGGACAGCGGGGATTTGTCGCCGTGCTGGGGAGCCCGGACCCGGACGGGCTGGCCTCCGCCTGGGCGCTCAAGGTCCTGGCCCGGCACGCGGGACTGGAGATGGACATCCTGACCTTCGAGGAGATCAGCCGTCCCGACAATCACCGGTTCGTCCAGTTGCTGGACGTCGAGTTCCACCGGGTCCAGGAGGCCTTCCCCCGGCGATCCTACAGGGCCTATGCCGTGGTGGACCGGCAGAACGCCAGCATGCCGGTGCCGCTCCCCCGGAGACTGCCCCTGGTGGCCCACATCGATCACCACTCGCCGACGCCGACTCCTGCCCTGTTTCGCCAGCAGGACGTCTCCGTCGGGAGCACCTCCTCGCTCATGGCGGCCCATCTGCGGTGGCTCGCGGAACAGGCGCCCCAGGACCCCGCGGAGATGTGTCGCCTGTCCACGGCGCTGCTCTATGGGATCCGGACCGACACGCTGGACTTCGTCACCGCCGGACCCGCCGACCTGCAGGCCGCTGCGTTCCTGTCCCAGCACGCCAGCCAGGAGTTGACCCGGGCCATCGTCGAGACGCCTCTGGCGCCCTCGTTCCTGGAGACGCTGGCCCATGCCATCGGGCACAGGCGCCTCCAGGACGGGTTGCTGGTGGCCTGGGCCGGACGCCTGGGGGTCCAGAACCGGGACGTCATCGGCCAGACGGCCGACTTCCTGGCCCGGATGGCCGGGGTACGGACCGTCGTGGTGGTGGGGCTGGTGTCCGGGAACTATGTCGGGTCCCTCCGGTCCAAGGACCCGGACCTGGACCCGTATGCCTTCCTGGACGACGCCCTGGCCCCCAGGGTGGGTCGGCCCGTGGACTGCGGCGGGAGGACCTTCTCCGGGGGCTTCTCGGTGGCGCTGTCCCGGCTGGAAGGGGCCGGGCCCGAGGAGGGCTTCCGGATGCTCGAGGAGGCACTGCTCCAGGGCTGGTCGCGACGGGTCGTCCCCCGCCGCAGATCTCCCCGGGCTTCCCGGCGTCGGCCCATCCCCTGAGACGAAACCCACCCCGGACCGCCGATCCTGGAAACGAAAAATCGATTGCCATTGGGACAAGGAACGGGTACAATCACGCCGCTTTTGCGCCAACAGGGCCCGTAGCTCAGTTGGTAGAGCCACCGGCTCATAACCGGTCGGTCCCCGGTTCGAGCCCGGGTGGGCCCACAGGACCCAAGGAGGACCATGCCAGCGGTTCTCGAACCCCCGGTTCCAGTCCCCGAGGTGACGGGAGTCCCTTCGGGGCTGGTGGTTCGAGGTGACAGGCGCCCCCCACGGGGCGCCTTTTTTGTATCCGCGGGTCGGGACGGGATCCTTCCCCTCCCGTCCCTCCCCCCCCATTCCCAGGAGGACAAGTCTTGAAAAGCCTGATCAACGCCCTGCGTGCGCTCCAGAACGTGGATCGCCAGCGGATCGAGGTGGAGCGGGAACGCCAGTCCATCACCGAGCGGGTGGATCACCTGGCTGCCATGGTGTCCGACCTGGAGCGGGAACTGGAGGACAAGCGGGAGAAGCTCAAGGAGGCGGAGCGCTGGTACAAGGAGCGGGAGCGGGAGGCCCGGGAGGACAACGAGAAGGTGAAGCGCCTCCAGTCGCGCCTCAACGCGGTGGCGAAGGCCAAGGAGTACGCCGCCATCCAGCGGGAGATCGAGATCATCCGCCGGGGCAACGCCCAGCGGGAGGAGGAGATCCAGAAACTTCGCGCCGTGATGGAGGAGTTCGGCAAGGCCGTCGAGGAGGAGGAGGCGAAACTCCGGGAGATGCGGGAGGAACTGGTCCGGGAGCGGGAGGCCACCGAGGCCCGGGTGCGTCGGCTGGACGAGCGAATCGGGGAACTGGCCGTCGAGCATCAGGCATTCGAGAAGGGAATCCCCACCGAGGTGCTGTCGCGCTACCGGCGGCTCCAGAAGGCCTTGATGGGCCTCGCGGTGGTGCCGGTGCGAAGCAACGAGTCCTGCGGGGGCTGCCACCGGAAACTGCCGCCCCAGCTCTACAACACCCTGCTCCGGGGGGACTCCCTCCAGGCCTGCCCATACTGCAGTCGCTTCCTCTATCTGGAAGAGGAAGGGGACTGATCGGGGTCATGGAACCCGCGACCCTTCACCACGAACCCCGGTATCACGCCCTGCACCGGGACGGCCGCCTGGCCGCCCTGGCCCGTCGGCTGGAGGCTGCCCTGGCGGAGTGCCGCCTCTGTCCCCGGAGGTGTGGCGTGGATCGGCGGGCCGGGGGCCGGGGGCGCTGCAGCGAGGGGGCCGAGCCTCGGATCGCGGCCGCCTATCCACATTTCGGCGAGGAGCCCTGCCTGGTGGGGCGCGGTGGATCGGGGACGGTCTTCTTCACCGGCTGCGGACTGGGGTGCCGGTTCTGCCAGAACGACGCGATTCGACGGGGAGACGAGGGGATCCCCCGGGAACCGGCGGCCCTCGCGGACGTCTTCCTGGCGCTCCAGGAGGCCGGCTGCGAGAACCTGAACCTGGTCACCCCGACCCACCACCTGCCGGGATGGGTGCGGGCCCTGGACCTGTCCGCCGCCCGGGGATTGCGGCTCCCGGTTGCCTACAACACCGGTGGGTACGAGGAGGAGTGGGTCGTCGATGCCCTCGAAGGGGTCGTCGATGTCTGGCTACCGGACTTCAAGACCCGGGACCCCGAACGGGCCCGGCGCTGGATGGACGCCCCGGACTATCCCCAGGTGGCGGAGGGAGCCATCCGCCGGATGGTCCTCCAGAGCGGCGTGCTCCGGGTGGACTCGGACGGCGTGGCCAGGCGGGGCGTGCTGGTGCGGCATCTGGTGATGCCAGGGGCCGCCGAGGACACCCTGGCCTGCCTGCGGGCCATCGCCTCGATGGCACCGGGGATGGCGGTGTCGCTGATGGACCAGTACCGGCCCGTCGTGGGGGACCCGGGGGATCCGGACCTGCTCCGGAGGCCAGGTCGCCAGGAGTGGGAGGCGGCTCTTCGGGAGGCCCGTCGTCTGGGACTGCGAGGTTGCTGAAGTCTGGTAGGATCCCGATCGGGCATCGCTTCCGGGGGGCGTCATGGTCTGTCCAGCCTGCGGTCATGAGCAGCCCGAGGGATTCGAGTGCATTCGCTGCGGGATCGTCTTCGCGAAGTGGGAGGAGCACCGCCGGCGGACCGCTGGGATGCCCAGGAATCGAGGATGGAGCCGTCCCCTGGGACGGACCGCTCGCTGGAGCCGGGCACTGGTGGCCCTGCTGGTCCTGGGGCTGGGCGTGCTCATGTACCTGGATGGGGTCGCGCTGAAGTCCTTCGGACCCTTCGTGGCCCTGGTGTTCTTCGTGGGCACTGCGGCCTACCTGCTGGTGACCTTCCGGGAGCGGCTCTCCTTCGGGCGCATGGCCATCGAGACCGGAGTGCTCGCGCTGGCGGCCCTGGTCCTCTACGGGACGCTTCCCGAGGTCTTCTCCCTGCAGAAGCCCCTGTATCCCGAGGCGATCCGGGAGTTGCCCCCCGATGCGGCCCGGGAGTTCCTGGGCAAGGCCCTGGCCTACCGGGACGCGGCTCGGCGCTTCCTGGAGACCGAGGAGGTGGCCGATGCCCGGCAGGCGGCGGAGTTGCGCCTGGCCCTGGACCCTGCCGCGGATCTGGACCCGGCCTTCCGGGCGATGCCTTCGGGGGACCAGGCGCTGATGCGCGGGGCCTGGATGCGCCTTCGAGCCCTCCATCCGCTCATCGAACAGGTGGGAGCCCGGATGGGCCCAGGCAGTCTCGACGGGCCGGCCCGCCTGCTCCCGGGAGCGGTGCTGAGCGAGGTGTCGGGGCAACTGGACCGGGCCACCGAGGAACTGGCCGTGGCCGAGGCGGAGATCGCCCGGCGGGAACAGGTCTTTCGGGAGGCCGGGGCGGTGGATCGCTAGCGACAGGTCAGCAGGTTTCGCAGGAAGGTGAGGGTCCGGCCCTCCCGGTCCAGCGTCACGACGTCGGGACAGCCGTTGTCATCCAGGTCCGTCACGACCATCTGGATGGGACCGGCGCCCACCGGGAACACGAAGGGGTCCGAGAAGGCCCGGGACCCCAGGTTCACGTGGACGCTCACGGTTCGGTCGCCGCCATCGAGCACCACGATGTCCTGGAAGCCGTCGTGGTTCATGTCGGCCAGGGCCAGGTCCACCGGGCCCGAACCCTGGTGGTGCAGGGGGACGGGCGGTTCGTAGGACAGCAGTTCGGGGCTCAGGCTCAGGTCCTTGAGGACCGTGTTGGTGTTGTAGAGGACCAGGACCTCCCGGTCCAGCATCACGACGATGTCCGGGAAGACCTGCACCGCCTCGTTGTCAGGCACCGATCCGTCGGTCGGGTGTCGGAGGTATCCCGCCACCAGGGCCTTGGGATTGGAACCCACGGCAAAGGACTTCTGGCGCTCCGGGCTCGTGGCGAAGTAGAACCCGCCGCCCTGGGCCGGGAAGACGGTGAAATCCCCCGTGCCGCCGTTCACGGTGATCAGATCCGTGTAGTAGGGTTGCGACTTCACCGCATAGGAAAGGGGCCGTCGCAGGGGGAAGGCCACCAGTCGCTGGGGGTTTCTCCCGGCGCCCACCACGGGTCCGACGACCTGGATGCCCTGGAGGTTCTTTCGCAGGTACTCGCCGGTGCCGATGTGATGGAAGTAGGGCTGGACCCGCGTGACCTTCTCCGGCGGGGTCCCCTCCCAGAAGGACGTGACGAAGGCCAGGTCCAGCAGGGAGGCCCCGGTGGACGATGGGGACCAGTCCAGATCGCCCACGGCCACCAGGCTCGGGGAGTCCCCGAGGTCGAAACTCTTCTGGGTCGCTGCGACCGCGGTGTGGCTCTGGGCATCGGCCTGGAGGAAGAAGACCTCGCCGGTCGCAGGGCGTTCGCCTCCGGCCCCGCCCGCCCGGGAGGTGGGGATCACCAGGTCGGTCAGGGAGGTGTTGTCCGAGGTGGAGTCCAACTGGGCCGCCACCATGCCCGTAACACCGGTCACCGAGGTCAGCAGGGTCGGAAGGGCCGTGGCGACGGGCAGTCGGAGGGCCGCGTCGGCGGCGAAGATGGCCACCTGGGGGAGTCCCGCGGGGTTCGGCCCGACCATCGCCAGGTCCTTGAGGTTCTGGTTCGGCGCCGCCAGGGCCTTCGTGAACCGACCGGCCTGGAACCCGATGACGTCCGTCATCGGGTTCAGCAGCATCTCGGCGCCGGACAGGCGCTTCCTGGCAGGGTCCATCGTGAGCAGGTAGACCCCGGTTCCCGACTGGTCCAGCAGCACCGCGTCCAGCACCCCGTCCTCGGAGAAGTCCAGCAGGGCCAGGTCCTGGACCGGGCCCGCCAGCACCTGCTGCAGCGTCGTCGAGGGTCCGTCCGCGGAGCCTTTCAGGACGTGGAGCATCCGGCTCGTGGAGCACAGGGCGACCACCTCGGGGACGCCGTCTCCCGTCAGGTCCCCGATGGCGAACCGTTCGGGCTTGACCCCCGTCTGCCAGGCGCTGGCGACGTTCAGGGTCGGCTGGCCTCCTCCCTGGGAGAGGACCTTCACGAGATAGATCCGGTCGGTACCCGTATCCCCCAGGACCAGGGACTCGGGGCGGCCGGGATTGCCCTTGAAGGCGGCCGGGGTCGCTCCCTGGATCTGCTGGAGGGGCTTGTTCGCATACTGGAGGGAGTAGTTCGTGCCTGCCAGGACGCTGCCGTCCGCCGCGACGGGAAACACCGTGACGACCGGTGAGGACGACCGTCCCGTCCAGATCACGTTGCGATTGCTTCCCGCCAGGTACTGGCCGATGGCCACCATCGTCGGCTGGATCGCCCCGGCGTAGGTCTGCACCGGGGACCAGCCCGAGGCCTCTTCCGGGTTTGACAGGATCAGACCCAGGTTCTCGGTCGGGACGTTGAGGACCATCACCAGGTCCTTCACCCCGTCGTCGTTCAGGTCCCCGATGGCCAGGGCCGTGACGTCCCCGGGGACCGGGAAGGAGAGGGGCTTCGCAAAGGAGTCGTTGCCCTGCTGCAAAAAGACCTGGACTGCCGCAGACTGGTCCCCGGAGGCCTTGCAGTAGGCCACCAGGTCCTCCAGGCCGTCTCCGTCCAGGTCGGCGGTCCCTGCCGATCCGCAGGGCGTCTGGATCAGGCTGGCGTGAGGGACGACCTCGGTCGTGTTCGGGTCGACCCGGAAGAGGGCCACACCGCTGTTCCCGGCCAGCACGAAGGCCCATCGCCCCTCCTCCGGGTTCCCGAGGCGGATCGAGGCGATCTGGGTCCCGGAGGTCCCCTCGGGGAACGGGCGGGAACGGCCGCTCTGGAATGACGGCTTCTGGACGAAGTGGAACCGGCGCTCCAGTCGGGTCAGGTGGTCCGGGACCCCGTCCCAGGCCTCGACGGTCAGGGTCTTGTCGCCAGCCTCCCATCCGTCGGTGGTCACCGGGAGTTCCCCCGTGTCCAGCCTTGTCCGGACCTGGGGCGAGGAGCCCGGCCACTCGTAGAGAAAATCCTCCAGGGCGACCCGGACCCGCGTGATTCCCGAGCCCTTGTCCTCCACCAGGACCCGGATCTTCAGTTCGCCCAGGAAGTCGCCATCGTCTTCTGGGGTGGGGGGCAGCAGGTCCACCTTGGGGCCCTGGTTGTCGATGGTCACGGAGAGGGTCGCGGTCGCGGTGCGTCCATCGTCGGTGGTCGCGGTGGCCCGGATCTTCCGCTTCTGGCCGTCGGCCACGTTGCGGGTGTCCACCGGGACCACGAAGGCACCTGGCTTCGGAAGATCCTGTTGGATCGGGACGAAGGTCGCCACTCCGGGGAAGTCCACGACCACGGAGATCGGGAGCGGGGTGTCGTCCCGGACTCGAATGCCGACCTCGACGACCCCCGTCAGGACCGGGTCCACGCCACCCTGGGTGGGCGTCGTGAACTCGATCTGGAGGCCCTCCAGCACCTCCGTCGGCTCCGAGACGTCGTCCTCGAATCCGAAGTCGGGCCGACCGGGCCCGGACCCGCCGCAGGCGACCAGCGCCAGGGGCACCAGCAACCATCGCAAGGACGGCATTTCCAGAAGCCTCCCGTTCCCACGCGCTTCCATTGTCCGGGAGCGGCCGTTGCGGGTCAAGAAAACCGTCCGCCCGGGGACGAGGTTCCGTCCAGGATCTGCACGATGGCCGCGTCGGCCAGCACGTCCCGGGATCGGGCCTCCAGGGCGTTCCGGGCCCCACTTCCAAAGGCGACGACCACCGGGTCTCCCGGTCCCGCGTCGAGGGCATCGGCGGCCACGACGACCCGGCCGGTGAAGGCCTCGCCCTGGTCCGTCGCCCGGACCTCGGCCACCAGCAGCCATTTTCGGCCGGCCATCCGGGGATGCCTCCGGGTGGCCCAGACCTCCCCGATCACCCGCCCTCGGGTCATGGGACCTCCTCGAGGCCTTCGGGCCTCCGGTCCTCGGGGAACCGGAAGAAGGGGCTGGCCGAGGCGGCCCGGGACAGGGAGACCCGATCGACGATGGCCGCCACCGAGGCCTCCACCGGGTGACGCGTGTCGCCCAGGGCCTGTCGGGCCGGGAGCCCCATGCAGACCACCACGTCCTGGCCCACCTCGGCCCCCACGGGGTCCACGGCCACCAGATGGTCCGTCGGGTGGTCCGGGCCGTACCAGCACAGGGGGCGGACGATCAGCAGCTTCTGCCGCTCCAGGCGCCGGTGCTTCCGGGTGGCCCAGACCTGTCCGACCACTCGGCCCAGGATCATCTTGCGCCTCCCGTTCCCGAGGGGTCCAGGAAGGCCTCGTCGACGATGGCCACCACGACGTTCTTGGTCGGGACCTCGGGTCCCAGGGTCAGGTCCCGGACGCGGCTTCCGACGGCCACCAGCACGAGTTGTCCCGCATCGGACCCCAGGGCATCGACGGCCAGCAGCGTCGCCGGCTGGAGGTGATCGTCCCGGCAGTCGGCGCCGATCGCCTCCCCCTGGGTGGCGTGGCCCAGGCCCAGGCGCCGGACCTCCAGGACCCGACGGCCCCCGAGGGCAGGCGACTGCCGGGCGCCCCAGACCGGTCCGATCACCCGGGCCAGGATCATCGTTGCCCCCGGGCGAGATCGGCCAGATGACCCGAGAGGGCCCGGGCCTCCTCGTCCACGATCTCCTTGGCGTAGGCGAAGATGAGCCGCTCGGCCAGCGATCCCAGCAGGAAGACCTCGACCCGGAGTTCCCCGGACAGGATGCGTCGGGTCCGGCCCGGCCCCAGGGGCACGAACTCGATCGTGCCCTTGTTCTTCAGCAGGTCCGCGACCCGGGACGTCGAGGGCACGTTGACGTAATGCGCCGCGCCGGTGTCCAGGCGGACCTCCGACTCTTCGACCCACTCCATCCAGCGGGGTTCGACCTTCTTGGGACCCACGGAGGCGATCTTGGGGACGGGCAGGTAGCGAACCCGGCGCCGGACCACCCCGTTCTTCTCCTCCCAGGAGAGGGTCTCGGCTTCGAGGATCGTGGTCATCCGGGGCTTCAGGGTCTCGATGATCCCGTTGCGGAACATCTCCCGGAGCAGGGTCGGCTGGTCGCACGGGAACTCGTGCTCGAGGCGGTACTTCATGAAGGATCCCCCTTGCCAGGCTGCCGGCAGGCGGTTGCCCCGACGGCGGGGTGATGATACCGTCGGCGGCGTTGTCGTGGCAACGGTTTCCCGTGGGGTCGGAGGGTCCTGGATGACGATGCGCCTGCAACGGTACCTGGCCGATGCCCTGGGGATGTCCCGGCGGCGGGCAGAAGAACTCGTCGCCCAGGGACGGGTGACGGTGAACGGTGTCCCGGCGGACCTCGGCCGCCAGGTGGACCCGGCGGTGGATCGGGTCCAGGTGGACGGGGAGCGTGTGAAGCGGCGCGAAGACCGCATCTATCTGGTGCTGCACAAGCCTCGGGAGACGATCTGTTCCGAGCGGGACCCCGAGGGGCGCCGGAGCGTCTTCGACCTGCTTCCTGCACTGCCCGTCCGGGTCCATGCCATCGGGAGGCTCGACTTTCTGAGCGAGGGGCTGCTGCTGTTCACCAATGACGGGCTGCTGACCCGGGAACTGACCCGGCGTTCCCGGGGGGTGGAGCGGGTCTACGAGGTGAAGGTGCAGGGAGGGATCCCCCAGTGGGCCCTGGAGCGCCTGGTCCGGGGGGTTCGCCTGGACGACGGGATGGCTCGGGCCCGGGAGGCAATCCCCCTGGTCCGTCCCCGGGTCCGGAGCAACATCTGGGTCCGGATCGTGCTGGACGAGGGACGCTACCGGGAGGTCCGGCGGATGTTCCAGGCGATGGGGTTCAACGTCCTGAAACTGAAGCGGGTCCAGTTCGGGCCGATTCGCCTCGGGTCCCTGCCTCCAGGGGCCTTCCGATACCTCCGGGAGGCCGAGGTGGAGACCCTGGTCCGGGTCGTCGAGGACCCGGGGGCCATCGTCGAGGCCCGGGCCCCCGGAAGACGGGGAACGGCCCGGACGGCGGGCAGTCCCGGGACTCCGACGACCCTGCGGAAAGGACCGGGAACCGCCCGCGATCCCCGGACGGCCCCGGCGGCCCGGGAGTCCGGGAGGGGAGCGTCCCGGGGCCACCGGCAGGTCCCGGCAGGTCCCGGCAAGGGATCGATTGATGCTCCCGGAAAGGCCTTCGAGGCCCTGGTGGAACGGGCGGTTCGCCAGGCCGCCGCGGGCAGGCGACCCCGATCCGCCTCCGGGTCCCCTGGACCGCGTCGTCCAGCCCGTGGGACCCCCAGGGGCCCCCGTCGTCCCGATTCCTCGGCCTCCCGTTCCCCGGCCCGCCGAGGCGGCCAGAAGCGAGGTCCCACCGGGCGTCCTCGGAACTTCCGTCAGAAGGTGTAGAGCACCCCGAAGTGGATGTTCCCGATCTCCTCTCGCCGGGTGCAGGCGCCGGTGGTGAAGTCCACCTCCTTGCACCGCCGATCCAGGATGAAGCCGTAGTCCAGCCGGAGGGGGACCACTCCACCGATGAGCCATCGGATGCCCAGACCGGCCCCGTGGCGGAAGGACTGGCCGTTGAGGTCCGGGAAGTCCTCGGCCAGGGCCCCGACGTCGTAGAAGACGGCCCCGTTCAGGTGCAGCGAGGCAATCAGGGGGAATCGCAGTTCCAGGCTTCCGGCCAGCATCGTGTCGCCTCCCTGGACCTTGCGGTAGCGGGCCGTGGTGACGGGTTGTCCGGTGACGGGGTCCACCACTGGGCTCCCATCGGGGTTTCGTTCCGTCACCTGCTCCACGGTGGTCCGGAGGCTGCCGTCGGGCAGGTACTGGGAGATTCCGTCGTTGGAGAAGCCCCGGACGCCCCGGTTCCCGCCCAGGGAATATCGCTCCTGGTCCGGCAGGTCCCGAGCCCCGCCGAAGGCCCGGGACCCCCCGAGCCGGGCCGACAGGGCGAGTGTCAGGAACCGCCGGATGGTCAGGAAGCCCTTGCCGAGGAACTCGTACTTCAGGAAGTTCCCCTGGCCCAGGGCATTCAGGTAGGTCACGGAGAACTGGATCAGGCCGCCGTTCTTGGGGTCCACCGGGTGGTCCAGGCGGTCCCAGGTGATCGTGGGGATCACCTTGTTCTCGTAACGCCAGGGCCCCCAGGAGGCCGCGACCGGGTCCTCGGGGTCCCGGATGCGCAGACCCGAGGTCTCCCAGAGCAGCGACCCGAACAGGTGGGGAACCAGTTCCCGGGCGACCTCGAACTCGCCGCCGATCCGGGCCTGGTCCAGGCGGGTGGTGGCCCGGTCGTACTCGGCGAAGGGGGTGACCCGGAAGACGAGGTTTCGGACGAAGAAGTGGGGGTCGAGCCAGGTGGGTGCGAAGGACGCGAAGCGATCCCATGCGGTGAAGGAGAGCCCGTACTTGACCGGCAGGTAGAGTCGTTTCGCCCGTCCCAGGAAGTTCTGGTCCGTGTAGCGGGCCTCCAGGGTCAGCAGGATGTCTGGCAGGCCGAGTTGCAACGACCTGCCGTAGCCTCCCACCTGGCGATCCGACGTCGACACGCTGTTGGAGATGCCCTGCCCGATGCCCGGGACCAGGGTCGCGGCCCGGGAGTCGTTGAGGGTCTCGAAGCCGACGGCGAAGTCCAGGAACCGGTTCGGGGCCTCCCGGGTCTCCACCACCAGGGCCACCCGCTCCCGGGGAGGGGTCTCCTCGGCCCCGACGGTCGACACCTGGACGCTGCTGAAGATCCCAAGGTTGTTGAGGAACCGGACCCCGTCGGCAACCTGTTCCTGGTTGTTTCGGTCCCCGGGCTTCGGAAACTGGTCCTGTACCACCCGGGGGACCGTCCGGCGCAGGCCGAAGGGCAGCACCGCGCCGACCGTCGAGGGGGAGCCTTCCTCGACCCGGATCCTCAGATCCGCCGTGGTGCCCTCCAGGGTCTCCAGGTTGCAGGGCTGATCCGGAGTTCCCGCGTCGCAGGAGACCTGGATTCGCGTCCGGAGAAACCCGTTGGCCGCATACCATCGCCGCAGGCGGTCCACGGCGTCTCGAACCCGGGCCGGGGACAGGGGACTGCCCGGGCGGAGGTCCAGCATCCGTTCCGCCTCGGCGGTCGGAAGGGCCTGGACCCCCTCGAGGAGCATGGACCCGATCGTCCGACGGGGGCCCTCCTGGACGACAATGCGGACCTCGATGCCCTCGGTGTCCCCCGGCGGCACCCGGACCTCGAACGATCGGTCCTCCTGGACGAAGGTGTGGACCGTCCAGTCCCCTTCCCGGGTCGTGATGCGCCGGGCCCCGGTCCCGGGCCTTCCGGGGAACCGGACCTGCCAGAACCCCTCCTCCTGGTAGAGGCGGGCGATCCGATCCAGGTCTGCGAAGAGTTGATCCGGGAACAGGAATCCGCTGTCCCCGAAGAAGTCGTAGGCCCGCGTCGCCATCACCTCCCGGAGGCGCCTCTCCGGGAGGGAGTGGACACCGTCGAAGAGGATCCGGCGGATCTCCGCCCGACGGTTTCGGGTGAGGTAGTAGTCGATCCGTCCTGCCACCGGTCCCTGGATCCCGGCGGCGTCCCGGGCGGTCCGGTACTCCAGGACGACCTCGCCGAAGGGATACCCCTGGGATTCGAGCCACTGGCGGATCGTCTCCTGGCCCAGTCGGGCCTCGGCGAGGTCGAAGGTCCCCGAGTCCCCGAAGGGGAGGGCCAGGATCAGGTCGTCGTCCCCGAAGGATCGATATCCTCGTTGGCCGGGGTCCGACCGGTCCCGGATGTGGAAACGGATCTGCCAGCACGAGTCATAGATCGCCTCCAGGCGCAGACCCTGGCTCGACTGTTCCAGGGAGGCCTTCACCTGGACCCGGGTGAACCCGAGGCTCCGGAGGGCCCTCACAAGTCGGCGGCTTGCCTCGGGGATGGTCCGTTCCGTCAGGGAGTCCCCGATCGACAGCCCGCTGAGCCGCCGCAGGTCCCGGTCCCGGACCTGGGGGCATCCTTCCGCGGGGGACCGGGGAGAGGTCTCCGAGGCCGGTCGCAGCACGATGGACAGTTCCCGGATCTTGACCCGCCGACCTTCCTGGATCCGGATCTCGAGGTCCAGCAGGTTCTTGTCGACCTCCCGGGATCGGATCTCGACGGTGGTCCCCTGGTAGCCGTCCTCCTGGTAGGACTTCAGCACTGCCTCCCGAATCCGTTCGAGGGCCTCCCGGGACCGGGGATCCCTCGGATCCAGAGGATCTCCGGGCATCAGGCCCGCCCGCCCGAGGACCTCGCTGTCGCGGAAGTGGGAGTTCCCTCGGACGTCGATCCGGCGGATGCGCCGCTTCCAGTCCACCTCCAGCACCGCGGCGACTCCTCCCACCACCGGTTGGCAGGCGATGGAGGCCGACAGGAAGGCTCCGGTCCCGATCACCCGCTGGATCCCCGAGGTCCGGCGCTCCCGGGTCAGGACCTGACCCGTCGAGAGGTCCGCCAGGTCCAACAGGGCCTCCCGGAAGTCCGGTCGGTCGCACAGGGGTCCGTCGCATCCCCGGAGGTCCCGGTCCACCACGGGGCCTTCCAGGCAGGGGTCCGGGCCCTCCGCGACGTCGTCCTGCTCGGGCGAGGGTGCCGGCGACGGGGAAGCGGGGGAATCCTCCGGGGCCTCGGCCGGGGGATCGGATCCTCGGGGATCCCCGGCGGGAACGGTCGGGACGAATCCCTCGTCGTCCCAGGCCGGGAGGTCCTGTGCCCAGGACCGGCCGGGCATCCAGGCGAGGGCGACGGCGATCATCCCGGGCATCCACGACCGCATCGTCCTGTCACTCCAGTGGGATCCTCAGACGCAACTTCGTTTCGTAGCGGTTGCCGATCCGGGATGGGTCGGGGTCCCGCTCGATGGCCCGGACCCGCCCGATCAGCGAGAACCAGTCCGACAGGCTGACCTGGAAACCGGCCTGGTAGCGGCTGCTGGTGCTTCCTTGGAGCACCTGCGTCTCGAACCGCAATCGGGACCCGAGATGGGCCATCAGGTCCAGGTTCACGCCCCCCTCGGGGCTGACGCCCAGGTTGATCGTGTCCAACAGGGATCCCAGCAGCACCTTCGCGGCCAGTCCCGTGACGTCCTGGGTCAGCAGTCCCAGCGAGATGACCTGGTTTCCTCCGGAGGTCGCCTGCCCCCCCTGGGGGAGCGTCCCGGTCAGGATCAGGGACTGGAGGTCGCTCTGGCTCAGGCCACGGGAATTCGAGGCGAGGGAGATGTCCATGTCGGGGAAGCGTCCCGAGACCTGGATCGTCACCAGCAGGCCCTCGTCGAGCCCTGTCGTGCGCGTCGCGTCGGGACCGAAGCGGGAGGAGAACGAGGGGGTGTCGCCGCCGCTTCCCGGGACATCGATCAGGGTCCTGGCCAGGAGGTCCACCCGGGGCCTGGTCGCCGGTCCGTCGAAGTCCAGCGTGCCCCGGACCACCTCGAATTCCCGTCGGACCACGTTGTAGATCAACTTGCCGCCCGGGAGGACCACCACCCGGTTCCAGACCTCGGGGTCGGCCAGACGACCCCGCAGGCGCAGGTCGGGGCTGACCTCCAGGTCCGTGGCCCCGACGGGCAGGCGCGTGCGGACCTCCAGGGGCCCTCCGGTCACGGCGAGGTCCAGTTCGGCCTCGGCGAGCCACGGGACCGTCTCCTCCAAGGAGCGACCCTCTCGCTGGACCTGACGGGCTCCGGTCATCTGGGAGAAGGCCCTGGAGATGATGTCGAAGTTCCGGTGGTAGGACCCCTCCGGGACCTGGATCCGCCCCTGGATCCGCATCCGCACGTCTCCGCTCTCCGCCGTCTCGAAACGGGCCTCCAGGCTCGGGTCGAGCACCAGTCGGTATTCCCCGGGCCGGCTCACCTCGATGCCCGATCCCTCGAGCAGCAGGCGGCCCTGCTCGGGAACCAGACCGTCCAGCAGGGCCTCTCCGAAGAGGGAGGCCCTGCCCGTGCCTCGAAATCCCCGGATCGGGGCCTCGGGGGGGATTTCCACCAGCAGGCGGCGCTGCCTGGGAGACAGCACGACCCGGCCGCCGGCCGGAAGGCGAATCGACTCTCCCAGACCCCGGATGCCAATCTCCAGGTCGCCCAGGGTCACGGTTCCTCCCACCTGGGGCCGCGACCAGGAGCCCAGGACCCGGAAGGGGCGGGGGATTGCCCCGGTCCCGCATCCCTCGGGAGCAGGGGTGGCGAGGCCGCCCGGGGATGCCCCGATCCCGAGGGCCCCCTCGGCGGTCGCCACATCCCCGAGAAAGAGCCGGACCCAGTGCACGGGGAGGTCTCCCGCCGCCCGAAGGTCCACGTCCCCGTTGGATCCCAGAACGACGCCGCAGACCTGGAGGGCCCAGGATCCGTCCTGGAGAGTGACCGGGTCCAGGACCACCGATCCGCCGGGGGTCAGCCGCAGCCGCCAGGGGTCCCGGTTGGTCAGGTCGACCTCGCCGCCGAGCCAGCGCAGGTCGATTCCCCGGGCAGGGGACGTCCACTCGCCGGCCAGGGATCCGCCGGCACCCAGGCCATACCGGAGCAGCAGGTTCCCCTGAACGGTTCCGGAGACCCGTTCGGGGGGAATCGGGGGCCACAGGTCCTGGGGCGAGACCCCGTCCAGGGACAGGGAGAGCACCCCTTCCTCGAACCGTCCCTCTCTCCAGGTCAGGCCGGTACCCGGGAGCACCCGCACGCGGGGCAGGAATCGCGGGGCCTCGACCTGGAGGTCCCCGGAGGGGGCCCTTCGGGCGATCAGTTCGATGTCCGGGTAGGCCTGCCGGAGGATCCTCAGGTCCCGGAACGCCGCACGGGCTCCCAGTTCCGGGTCGGTCCAGGACCCGGTCGCCCGGACCTCCAGGTCCCCCGCTCCCGAGGTGGTGTCCCGGCCCAGTCCCAGCAGCCAGTCAAGCGGCAGGTCCCTGGCGTTCAACGAGGCCTGAATCTGCCGGCCGGGCAGCGCCAGCGTTCCCTGCGCCCGGATCGTCCCGGTCTCGGGAGAACGGGCCTCCAGGTGTTCCAGGGTCCACTGCTGGCGGGAGAAGGTCCATTGCATCTCCACGTCCCGGAAGGGGCGTTTCCACAGGACCCAGGAGGTGGCGGCGATCCGGGTGTCTCCCTCCAGGACGACCCCGGCAGGGGCCCAGGAGAGGGTCAGCCGCGGGACCTCGACCGACGTCCTTCCCCGGACGTCCACGCCTCTCACCAGCGGAAGCCGCGACGGCTCCAGGGAGGATGCGATCCCTTCCCGAACGACCAGGCGGGTGGGCAACCCGTCTCCTCCAGGATGCAGCAGCACCTCGGAGGCCCGGACCTCTCCCGCAGGGAGACTCGCCCGGGGTTCCATCGCCCGGAGTCGGGAACCATCCCAGGAGAGGGCGGCCTCGGCCCAGTTCACGACCCAGTCGTCCCAGGCCAGATGCTCCACCCTTGTGGAGGCCCCGATGAGAGGGAAATCGAGGGTCCCGGTGACCCGGAGACCCGAGAGGACCAGCGTGCCCGCACCCGACAGGCCGGCCAGTCGGAAGAGGGGTTTCAGGTCCTTCGTCGCGCTCCCTCGGAGGTCCAGGACCCCATCGGGCAGGGAAAGGCCCCCCTGGACCGAGATCCGGTCCGGACCCGCCTGCAACCGCGCCTCCCGGACCTCCAGAGAGGGGCGGTCCAGGGCGCCCCGGCTGTGCACTTCCAGGGACAGGGAGGCCTGGTCGCTTCCCAGGAGCGAGCCGGGGGGCAGGCTGGCCTGGGCCTCCCCCGACAGGGAGAGGAGGCCGTCCAGGTGGGACCAGTCCTGGACCTCCCATCGAGCCGCAAGTCGCCCCGAGAGGCTTCGGGGGACCGGAACCGGCGGCAGGGGCACCGGGCGCCCCAGGACCCGGAACCAGGACGCCGGGTCCAGGCGGTCGAAGGCCACCGAGAGGGACGCCTCGCCCGCCGGCCCTCCAGGCGCCCGGAAGGGGGTGAAGGTCCCGCCGGCCAGGGACAGGACCCCCAGGGGACCCGCGGAGGATCCCTCGATGCCCGAAAAGAGGTAGACCCCCCGTTCGTCCCGCCCCCCTTCCATCTGGAAGTCCACGGACCCCAGCGGGAGCGGCCCCACCATCAGGTCCGGGCTGTGGAGGCTCAGCGAGAAGCGTGGGTCGTCGTAGTCTCCCCGGGCCCGGACTTCCAGCGACAGGGGGCCCCGGACCCGGCCTCCGGTGCCCAGTGCCAGGAGGGGGCTGTCGGGGTCGAACCGGAGCACGGCGATGCCCTCGTGGCGGAGGTTCTGGGACCAGGCCAGGGCCCCGTCCTGGGCCTCGACCGTCAGGCCGGGCAGGGAGAAGGAGGCCCGGTTGAAGGCGATGCGGTCCCAGTCATAGACGAAGCCGCCCACGTCCCCCGGTCCCAGGGTCACGATCCGGGGGATGACCGGGACCCCGGGAGCGGCCCGAATGTGCCCGATGCCGTGGGTGAAGGTCACCGAGGAGGCATCGACCCGGACATGGGTCGTGGGGGCGGTGACCACCGACAGGCGGGTCTCCAGGGCGACTCCCTCGACCCGGATGTCCCATTCCGGGAACAGGACGCGGCAGGCCCCCCGGCGACCGGTGATGCGATCGAAGGTCAGGCGGACCGGGGTGCCGGGCGATGCCTTCCCGGAGGTCGGCGGCTTCGATTCCGTGGAGGGTCGGGAGAAGGCGTCGACCAGGTGCAGGTGTCCGTGGTCATCGAAGTCCACCAGGGCCTCGTAGTCCTCCAGGTCCACCCGTCGGAAGTGGAGGTGCAGTTCCGGGGTGGCACCCGAGAGGAACCGCAGCAGGGGCCCCAGGTCCAGCCGGGTCCGGACCCGCCCTGCGGTGATCACCGCCTCGCCGTCCGGGGCCCGGATATGGACGTCCTGGACGTCCACCTGCCAGGGAATGGGGGCCACCTGGATCCGGCCGAACTCCAGGCGGCCCGGCAGGACTCCCTGGAGCAGTCGGGTGAGGTGATCCGGAAAGGGACTGGCGTTGATCAGGAAATGGACGCCCGGGAAGAGGAGCAGCAGGGTCAGCAGCGAACGGGTCACGAGGAGATAGGTCCCGATGGCCAGCGTCCGGACGAGTCTTCGCAACCGGTTCATGGAACCCGCGCCCACCGGATGAGGCCAAGCATAGCAGAGGACTCCCCCTTGCCGGACCCGGTGACAGAAACGTCCCGAGTCGCTATGCTACGCCTCATGAGTGTCTGCCCGGAATGCGGCGCCACCACCCAGGCCTCGACGTGCTCCCGAGACGGGTGTCCAACCCTGGACCCGGCGGTGCTGGAGGCCCCGGATCGCGGGGACATCGGCAGCCTGATCGGGGAGAAATACCGCGTTCTCAACATCGTGGGCCGGGGGGGCATGGGGGTGGTCTACCGGGCCTGGCAGCGGGACATGCGCCGCCTGGTGGCCCTCAAGGTGGCCAACGCCCAGTCGATGGATGAGGCCGGGACCCGGCGGTTCCTCCGGGAGGTCCGGGTGGTCGCGGGCCTGGCCCACCCCAACACCGTGCGCGTCTTCGACTACGGCCAGCTCCCCGACGGCCGACTGTTCTTCACGATGGAGTTCCTGGAGGGACAGTCGCTCTCCCGCCTGCTGCGTCGCAGGGAACCCTTCGATGACCGCCGGATCCTCCGCGTGGGGACCCAGGTGCTGAAGTCCCTGGGGGAGGCCCACGCGGCGGGCATCGTGCATCGGGACCTGTCGCCGGACAACATCTTCCTGTGCCGCTTGTTCGGCGAGGCGGACTTCGTGAAGGTGCTGGACTTCGGCGTGGCGAAGGGCATGGCCTTCGAGGCCGGGGAGGAGAAACTGACCGTCGCCGGGGTCTTCGTCGGAAAGCCGGCCTACGCCTCCCCGGAACAGGTCGAGGGGAGCGTCGAACTGGACGGCCGTTCGGACCTCTACTCCCTGGGGATCGTGCTCTACCAGATGTGCGCCGGCCAGGTCCCCTTCCAGAGCACCACGCCCATGAAGGTGCTGATCGCCCATCTCCGGGAACCGCCCCGGGATGTCCAGGAGGTGGCCACCCGCCCGATCCATCCGGACCTGGCCAGCCTGGTGATGCGGCTGCTGGCCAAGAAACGGGAGGACCGGCCCCAGAACGCCGCCGAGGCCCTGGAGGAGATGCTCCGGATCGAGGAGCAGTTCGTCCGGACGCCCTCGCCGGACACCGCGGGCATCCGGGTTCCTGTCGTCACGACAGGCACCTCCCTGGTTCGCCGCAAGCGCCGGAGAATGCGGAACTGGGCCATCGGGATCGGGGTGGCGCTGCTGCTGGGAGGGGTCGGCGCCGCCGCCCTGGTCTCGGTGGCGTCCCGGCAGGACCTGTCCCCCAGGCAGGACCTTTCCTCGGGGGGTCAGGTCGCCGAACCGGCACGTCCGCCTCAGGCCAACGAGGCGGAGGCCGAGGTGCGGAAGACCGATGGTCCCGGAACGTCCCCTGAAGGCGCATCTCCGGGGGTGCAGGCGAAGCAGGCCGACTCCCCCGCCGGGTCCCCGGATCCCGGGGAGGCCTCCCGGCCGAAGGCCCCGGCAGCCGGCACTGCCACCGCCTCCCCGCCGCCGGCCGACGGCCCATCCCGGGTCCGGGAACCGGCTTCCGGCTCCCGGAAGACCGGGCCATCGAAGCGGGCCCCGGAAAAGGGGCAGGCTCCCACCAGGGCCAAGGACGCCCCGAAGGGGCCCGGGGGCTGGACCTTCTGAGGGACCTGGACATCTCGCCGGGATCCTCTCACAGGGGGACGCATCCCACGTCTTCGCAGGACCAGCCCGGATTGCACTGGGGGCCGGTTCCGCAGCGGCAGGAGTTTCCGTCGCACCAGTCGGACCGGACCGGGTCGCAGACGACCCCGTGGCAGGTGCAGCGACTGTTCGCGGCGTCGCACTGGGGGTTCGGCGAGGCGGGATCGCAGGCGGCAATGCTCCCGCAGCGACAGGACCCGTCCAGGCAACTGCTGGTGGCGACGGGATTGCAGATCACCGCCGACGCGCCGGACCCGCACTTGCAGGCCCCGTCGGCGGGGTCGCAGGTCGGGTTGATCGCAGGACAGGTGCGGGGCGTGCCCGAGACGCACCGGCCGTCGGCGCACTGGTCTCCCACCGTGCAGGCGTTCCCGTCGGAACAGGTGAGGCTGTTGGCCTGGTGCACGCATCCCGTCAGGGAGTTGCACGAATCGTTCGTGCAGACGTTCCCGTCATCGCAGTTGGTGGGTCCGGCCGGTTGGCAGACCCCCTGGGTGCAGATGTCCCCGTCGGTGCAGGCGTCGCCGTCGCTGCAGGGGGTGTCTTCAGGGCGGGGACTCCAGGCCGTCTTGCTGGTGGTCGGCTGGCAGGACTGGCAGGGGAAGCCCGGTCGGATATCTCCGGTGTTGTAGCAGACGCCTGAAATGAAGCAGCGGTTCGCCTGGATCTGGTCCAGGCAGCCCCCGCGGCCGTCGCAGGTGGAGGTCACGCAGGCCGCGGGCGGGGTGCAGGTGTAAGGGGTCCCCGTGCAGGTCCCGTCCTGGCAGACGTCCGGGTAGGTGCAGGAGTTCCCGTCGTCGCAGGAGGTCCCGGACAGGGGGCGATGGCTGCACGCCTGGGCCGGGGAGGGGGCTCCGGGACTGCAGGTATCCTCGGTGCAGGCGTTGCCGTCGTTGCAGTCCAGGGTTCCGGTGGGCTGACAGGTGCCCCCGGCGCAGCGATCCCCCGTCGTGCAGGCGTTTCCATCGGAGCAGTCGCTGCCCGGCGGCAGGCTCGTCCACGCATTCTGCAGGGAACCGGCGTTGCAGACCTGGCAGGAGTTCGCCGGGTTCAGGGTGCCGTCGGGCCAGCAGGCCCCGTCGATGGCGCACCAGCCGGATCGGATCGCATGGGTGCAGCCCCCGTTGCCGTCGCAGGTATCCGCCGTGCAATCCAGACCGTCGTCGCAGGAGAAGGAGACCCCGACACAGGACCCCGCGGCGCACCGGTCGTTCCGGGTGCAGGGGTCTCCGTCGTTGCAGGCCCCTCCGTTGTTGGTGGGGACCGCAGTGCAGCGGTAGGTCGATACCCCGGTGCTCTCGCAGACTCCCCGGGTGCACGACGAATCCAGGGAGGTGCAGTCGGCAGCGGGGCCCGCAAGGCACCGCGCCATCTCGTCGCAGGTGTCCCCGACGGTGCACCCGTCGCTGTCGGCGTTGCAGAGGCCGCCGGGGGGGGTCGGGCTCCAGGCGCTGGTGGAGTGGGTCGTGCTGCACCACTGGCACGGGATCGAGGGATGGAACGCCCCGTCCACCCAGCATTGCCTGTCGATCAGACAGTAGCCGGCCGCCAGGGTGTTCTGGCACTGCCCCTGCTTGCAGGCATCCGTCGTGCAGGGCAGGCCGTCGTTGCACAGCACGGATCCCTGTTCGTCGGTCTGGCCGTCGCAGTCGTCATCCTGGGAGTTGCAGGACTCGGGGATCGACAGGCTGAGGGTCGAGCAGGTCAACCCGGTCTGGTCGTCCCGGCAGACCGTGAGGCCCCCAGCGCAACGGCCTGTCCCGCATGGGTCTCCCTTCCGTCGAACCTGTCCGTTCCAGTCCGAGAAGGTGAAGTCCTCGTCGGTCTGGCCGTCGCAGTCGTTGTCCAGGGTGTCGCAGGACAACTCGCGGCCCGCCTCATAGACGGGGATGGCCGAGTAGTCGCAGACCCACTCGCCATTGGTGCAGGATGCCTTGACGAGGGCCGGGGCACAGACCCCGACCCGCCGGCAGTCCGAGTCGGTCAGGCCCAGGTTCTCGTCGGTCTGGCCGTCACAGTCGTCGTCCCGGCCGTTGCAGGTCTCGGGGGTATCGAGGGGCGTGGACCCGCCGGGGTTGGTCGAGCAGCCGGCACGGTCCGGCCCCTGGCACTCGACGTTTCCCGTCACGAATCCGCACTCGCCGATGCCGATGCAGGCACTGGGGCCCTGGGAGGGATCGCCCGGGTCCCGGAGCACCGTTGCGCCCTCCCAGGCGAAGTCCTCGTCGGTGAGCCCGTCACAGTCGTTGTCCGTCCCGTCGCACTGCTCCGGAGCGGCGTTCCGGTCCGAGGAGCAGATGGCGGTGTGGCGGTCCCCGGCGCACTGGACCAGGCCGCCGGTGCAGGCCCCCATCCCGCAGGACTCCCCCACTGCCGGGGGCGATCCGGGCCACCGGGCGGGTGGAAGCCAGTGGAAGTCCTCGTCGGTCCGGCCGTTGCAGTTCTCGTCCACCCCGTCGCAGGTGGTCTCAGATCCTGGGGCGTAGCCCGTCAGGTCGTCGAAGACGCACCGCAGCACGCCATCGTCGCACCGGGCCCAGAGGCGCTCCCGGTGCGTGGCGCAGAGACCCGTGTCCGGGCAGACTCCGTCCGGCGGGGCGTGGATGTCCTCGTCGGTGAGCCCATCACAGTCATCGTCCGCGAGATTGCAGGACTCGGGGAGGGAGAGGTCCTCACTGCCGCCCGGATTCACGCTGCACCCGGCCCGTTCCAGGTCCAGGCACTCGATCACCCCTTCCTGGGCTGCGCATCGTCCCATGCCGCGACAGGTGTTGCGACCCTCGAAGGGGGAGGAAGGGTCCCGGTAGATGGTCTGGTCTTCCCACCGGAAGACCTCGTCCACCTGCCCGTTGCAGTCGTCGTCCCGGTCATTGCAGGACTCGGGGAGGGCCCAGGCCAGGGAGTCGCAGAGGGCCGACCGGCCGTCGGGGGCGCAGATCACCTTGCCCCCCTCGCAGCGCCCCGTGCCGCAGGGGGCCCCGATCGCCAGGCGGTCACCCAGGACGGGGTCCGTCCAGAGGAAGGGTTCGTCGGTGAGCCCGTTGCAGTCATTGTCCTTTCCGTCGCAGGAGACCTCCGTCTCCTCGTAGCCCTCCACCTCCCGGTAGTCGCAGGTCCAGTGACCCTGCTGGCAGCGGCTCCGGACCGGGGTTCCGTCGCAGACTCCCTGGGAGAGGCAGTGTCCCGGCTGGTCCGCGAGGCCCTCGTCGGTGAGCCCGTCGCAGTCGTTGTCCTTCTCGTCGCAGGAGACCTCCGTCTCCTCGTAGCCCTCCACGAGGTGGTCATCGCAGACCCAGTTTCCGCCCTCGCAGGCGGCCCTCACGGTGGGAGCCTCGCAGACTCCCAGGCGGCTGCAGGGGCTCTGGGCAAGCCCGAGTCCTTCATCGGTCTGGCCGTTGCAGTCGTCGTCCTTCCGGTTGCAGCGCTCCGGGGCCCCCGGGAAGACCTGGTCGTCCTGGTCGTCGCAGTCGCCGGCCTGCCGGGCCTGGAACGGCGCCAGGGGCCCGCAGAGGCACCGGGAGTCCTCCTCCCGACCGGAGAGGTCCCCGTCGTCGTCCCGGAAGTAGTCGATGCAGCCGTCGAGGTCGATCCGACCCCGCCGGGCGGCCTCGGGGGAGCAGGGGCACTTGAGACTGTCCGGGAAGCACCGGGGAGGGTCCTGGTCCAGGCGGCAGGACATGCCCTGGGGGCAGACCTCCTCGGGCCCGCACTCCGGAAGGCAGAAGGCGAGGGACCGGTCGTCCAGGCGCACGCAGGCCGACGGCGTGGTCGAGAGGGCGTCGGCACAGTCCCGGTCCGTCTCGCAGGGCAGGCAGGCCGCCGGGAAGCGGTCCAGGCAGACCGCGTGGGAGAGGCCAAAGACCTGACCGCAGACCTGATCCGGGGCGAGGCAGTCCCGACTCGAGCGGCATGCCGCGGCGCAGCGGCCACTCCGGGCCAGGCAGACGCTGCTGTCGCAGTCGGAGGCCTGCTCGCAGGGGCACCCGGCGGCTCCGGGGGCCTCCTGGCAGTCCACCAGAATCCCTTCCCCGGAGAGGTCGAGGGCGATTTCCCGTCCGGGGTCCATGGTCCCCCCCGGGTCCGGCAGACCGCCGCGATCGGGCTTTTCCGGGGCTCCCTCGCATCCTCCGGCCAGCACCAGCAGCGCTCCCCAGACGGGCCACGCCCTGGTCCCCATGCTTGCCGTGCCTTGCCGCATGCCACCCTCCTTCCGCCGCCCGCGGGGTGGATGGACCGAACGCCTCATGGCTGGACGCCGGGTCCCGTGCAGACCCCGTCCTGGCACTCCCCGGAGGCGCAGAGGCCACAGGTGCCGCCACAGCCGTTGTCCCCGCACTGCCGGTCCCGGCAGGCGGTGAAGAGACAGTGTCCCTCTTCGCAGGTCTCGCCGCAGCCCGAGCAGGTACCACAGGTCCCGCCGCAGCCGTCGTCCCCGCATTCGATGCCGTCGCACCGTGGACGGCAGCAGGTCTCCTGGAAGCAGACTTCTCCGGGGCTGCAGCAGGAGGACCCGCACCACCCGCTCGCTCCGTCGGGGCCTGATCCGTGACAGAGGCACTGGAGGCCCGAGACCTCGCACTGGTCTCCCAGGCAGCCCAGGCACTGGCAGGGCTGGAACTGGGGGCTCTCCCGGTCGCAGGGGTGGTCGAAGACCAGGTCGGGGCCGCATCCCACTGCCCCTGCCAGACAGACCACGGCGAACCCGATGACAATCCGATTCATCTTCAGAATGTCCCCGCCACGATGGCTCCCAGGGATCCGGCAGATCCCATTGGAACGACACCAACGCGAATCGGCGCCTCCAGGTCCTTGGCCTGCCAGAGGGTCACGATGGCCCCGGCGGCGCATCCGACGGCCACGGCAGCCGAGACGCCACCCAGGATGGCCTGGAGGCGCTGGGAGGACCGGGCAGCCTCCACGGCGCTTCGGGCCTTCTCGGCCTCGTCCTGGCTCGTGGCCCGGTCATATTCCCGCATCCGGTCCAGGGATCGGGACCGGGCATCGGCCCAGGCCCAGGCGAAGTAGCCTCCGGCTCCCGCCGCGGCGGCCGTGACGCCCCAGAGGGCGTAGGAGGCGGTCCGGAGCGTCCGGGCCCGCTGCATCCGCTGCCGGCGGGTCTCCTCCAGGGCCTGCCGTTGCCTCTCCTGCTGGTTCTCCTGGGCGATCCGGGCGCACTGGTCCAGTTGCTCCCGGACCCAGTCCTCCCCCAGGGTGAGGCCCTGTGCCGCCTGTCCGATGCGGACCCGGACCTCCTCGCAGTCTCCTCGTCGCACGGCCAGCCCCGCCAGTTCCCGGGCCACCAGCGGGTTCGCCTGGATCGACCGCAACACGACCTCGGCCTCGTCCCAACGTCCCGCTCCAAGGAGTTCCCGGGCCCGCTTCCACTCCCCGTGGACCTTCCGCTTGTCAGATTCCGGGTTGCCGTCCCGCTCGGCGAACCGCGCGACCTCCAGCAGGTCCGCCACCTCCTGCTCCCGGTCCGGGGGCAGGCTTCCAGTCACGCTCCCCAGCAGGCGCGGGATGTCCGCCCATCGTCCCTGGTCGGCCCGACGTCGGGCCAGGAAGAGCCGCACCCGGGGCTGATCATAGACCTGGAGGGTGGCCTCCAGGGTCTCCAGGCCCTCCTCCCCCTGTTCCAGGGCCTCCCGGTATCGCGCCTGCAGCGACCGGCGCTGTTCCGGGGTCAAGGGGGCCTCCGGAGGCACCGCGAAGGTGTCGCACCAGGCCTGGAGCTCCGCGATCTCCGCCTCGATGCCCGGAAGGGACTCCCGCCGGGCGACCTCCGCGTGGGCCAGGCCCTCCTTGCAGGCCCCCGAGGAGACCCGGGCCCGGGCCGCGAGCACCCGAACGTGGGGATGGTCGTAGAGTTTCAGGGCCTTCTCGAAGCGAACCGCCGCCTCGGCCTCCCGTCCCTGGGCCCTCCGGGACAGTCCCTCGCGGACCAGCACCGCGGCGGCCTTCTGGGCGGCGGTCTGCGGATCGAATCCCACCACCTCCACCTGGCACTTCGCGAGCCACTGGGCCCGTTTCTCCGCAACGTCCGGGGCCAGGTCCCCGGCCGGGATGGCCTCCAGTTCCGGGAGCACCTCCTCGCAGCGCCCCTTCTGGGCCTTCGCGGCCGCCCGATCGACCTCGCATCGGCCCCGCAGGTCCGCCCGCATGGCCTCCAGGTCCTCGGGGAGGGACTCGGGGAGGGCCTGCAGCCGCCGGGCCGACTCCTCGCAGTCCCCTTTCCGGGAGGCCTCTCGGGCCTGCTGCAGCCGGCATCGGCTCAAGGCATCCCGTCGCGAGGTCTCCTGGTCCCCCCGGAGTTGTCCCGCCATCTCCTCGAGGTGGGGAATCGCGTCCGTGCATCGCCCGAGGCCCGTGTAGGTCAGGGCCAGATAGAACCGGATGAAGAGATTGGGGGCCAGTCCCCAGGCCTTCTCGAGGTCCTTGAGGGCCTCTTCCAGTTCCCCGGCCTTGTACCGGTCTCGTCCCGACTGGTAGAGGATCAGCGCGGCGTCCTCATCGGCCCGCTGCGCCCATACCGGCGTCGAGGACACGAGGATCCCCAGCACCGGCACCAGGATCGCCGCTCGACCGGATGCCTTTCCCATGCGCCCCCGCTGCAGGACCAGGCCCGCCCAATTCTGCCGCGGGAGCCGCCATTCGTCAAAGGCTCGTTGGCTTTCCGGACTTGCGGAAGCACCCCGGAGGCCCCAGCATGGGGCACGGGATTGGGGGGCGCCAGGAGGAAGGACCATGCAGACTCGATGGGAAGCCACGAAGATTCCCGAACAGCGGGGCCGCGTCGCCCTGGTGACCGGGGCGAACAGCGGGATCGGGTTTCACACCGCGCTGGAACTGGCCCGGAAGGGTGCCCGGGTGATCCTCGCCTGCCGGGATCCGGACCGGGGCAAGGAGGCGGCTCAGGCCATCGCCCAGGAGGTCCCCGGCGCGGAGGTGTGGCCTCGGACCCTGGACCTGGCCCGGCTGGAGTCCGTCCGGGAACTGGCCGAGGCAGTGTCGGCGGAGACGGATCGCCTGGACCTCCTGGTCCTCAACGCGGGGGTGATGGTGCCTCCCTACGGGAAGACCGCCGACGGGTTCGAACTGCAGGTCGGCGTGAACCACCTGGGGCACTTCGCCCTGGCCGCCCGGCTCTGGCCCCTGATCCGGCGGACGGCCGGGGCGCGGGTCGTCACCGTGTCCTCGATGGCCCACCGGGCCGGCCGCATTGATCTGGACGACCTCCACTGGGAACGGCGCCGCTACGTGGCCTTCCAGGCCTACGGGCAGAGCAAGCTGGCGAACCTGCTCTTCATGAAGGAACTGGACCGGCGCATCCGGGAGGCAGGGTTGCCGGTGGCCTCGGTGGCGGCCCATCCAGGCTGGACCCGCACGAACCTGGCCCGACACTCCGGATTCATGGCCTTCTTCAGCCGGTGGTGGGCGATGGAGGCCGCCCAGGGGGCCTTGCCGACGCTGCGGGCGGCCACGGACCCGGCGGTCCAGGGGGGGGACTACCTGGGTCCCGACGGGCCCTTCGAGATCCGGGGCTGGCCCCGGGTGGTGGGCTGCAGTGCCCGGGCCCGGGACCCGGAGATGGCCCGGAGGCTCTGGGAGGCGTCGGAGCGGGCCACAGGCGTGTCGTTCCCGGTCCTGGGCTAGGGGGCTATTCCCGGACCTGCTCGGCGAGCCAGGGGCCCAGGCCCATCTGGGAGACCTGGTCCAGCTGGGCCTCGAGCCAGTCCAGGTGGGCCTCCTCATCCTCCAGGATGTCCTCCAGCAGTTCCCGGGTCCCGTGGTCGCCCTGCTCGCTGGCCAGTCGGATGGCCGCGTTGTATTCCTGAATGGCCTCCACTTCCGCCTGGCAGTCGTTGCGCAGCTGCTTCTCGACCGACTCGCCGATGTGAATGGCCCCGTACTGGCTGACCACCGGGATCCCCTCCAGGAAGAGGATCCGGCCGATCAGCCGCTCGGCGTGGCGCATCTCGTCGATGGCCCGCTTCTCGTGGACCTTGTGCAGGCGGGCATAGCCCCAGTTGTCGCACATCTCCGAGTGGACGATGTACTGGTTGATCGCCGTCAGTTCCTCTGATAGCAGTCGGTTCAGCATCGCCAGGACCTGGTCGTTCCCTTTCATCGATCATCTCCGCAGGGGACGGCCGATTGTCTCACAGGTGCCGCGGGAGTCACCAGAGGGGCTTTCGGCGCCTGGCGGCCCCGAACCCACAGAGGACCGCCAGCGCCACCCACACGACCGTCTGGTGGCCGCGACCCGAGGCGGTGCAGCCCCCGCCGCCGCCCTCGGCCGGGGGGGACGTGTCGGCTCCTTCATCGGGGCCCGCTGGCTGGTCGATCCCCGGGACGTCAGCCGGGACATCCCGGGGGACATCCGGGCCAGCCAGGTCATCGGTCGGTCCGGTCTCCGGGGGCTCCTCTGGGCCCAGGTCCGGTCCGGCGCAGGGGGGCAGGGAGGCCCAGTCGGGCAGGGTCAGGGATGCCTCCGTCTCGAGTCCCGCGCAGTTGCGTCCCTGCAAGTGCAGGACCTGGCCCGACGGGGGCGCGTCGGTCGTCAGGCCGAAGGAGACCTGCCAGGTCCCGGGTGCCTCGAGGACCCAGGAGTCTTCCGACAGGGGCGTCCAGTCGTCCTCCTCCAGGCGATAGGCGACCTCGGCCAGGGTCGAGTGGGGTTCGATGACCTTCCAGGAGATGGTCCAGGACCGGGGGATGGGGGCCTCGCCCCGGCAGGTCACCGCCGGCTGGAGGGTCGGAGTGTGGCCCTGGGGCGCCGATGTGTCCAGTGTGAACTGCCGGGAGGTTCCCTCGATGCCCTCGGTGCCGTCCCGATAGCGGGGCGTCGCCAGGAGGCGAACCGGGGTGCCGTCGGGCTGATCCGAGGGAAGGCAGGCGGTGGCGGCCTGGCCGGGCGAGACCTCCACCGGATCCCCGACCGCCGGGGGCGACCCCGGGCCCTCGGCCGTCACCTGGAAGGTCGACACCTGCCCCTGGAAGGGATCCGGGGCCATCGAGAAGGGGATGCATCGGTGGTCCGGGATGCACGACCCCGTCGGCGCCGCGAAGACCGGCAGGGCATGCAGGAAGACCTCGGCCCAGACCGACTCCAGGTTTCTGGGCGTCACCTGGACCGGGTCGGCGGGTCCGAACCCGGGGGCCGTGGCGGCCACGGTGACCGGCTCCAGGCCGGTCCGGGGGAACACCGCGATGCCGTTCCAGCCCGTCACCACCTCCCGGGTTGCCTCCCCGTCGGTCAGGGTCACCTGGGCCCCGTCCACGCCGCCTCCCCGGGGCGCCACCCGGACCTTCACGAAGACCCAGGGGTCCTCGACGTCGGTCCCCACGACGGGCAGGGAGGGGGGCCACCGGCCATAGGTCCCGAAGGAGTCCCACGTGGCCGGCTGCTCGAAGTCGAAGGCCCCGGTCCGCCAGACCCGGTCCCAGTTGGTGCTGAAACAGGGCAGCGGGGAGTCCTGGAAATAGAACTCCGCGTAGAGGCCCCGGACGCCCTCCAGGTCCGCCTGGAAGGGAACGGTCACCTCGAACCGGGGTTCCCGGACCAGGTTCAGGGGGTTCATGACCAGCGGAAGGACCTCCTCCGCCAGCACCGGGTCATCGGTGGTGTCGTCCCCAGGTCGGTCTCCCTTCACGACGACCCGGAGGTCCCCGGCGATGCGCCGGGCACTGTAGAGGCGCACCCAGAGGGTCAAACTCCGGCCCTGGTCCGTCGGGGCCAGGGACCGGACGGGGGCGCCCTGGTCGTCCCACCACTCCAGGCCATCGAAGATCAGTCCTGGGACCACGGCGAATTCCCCGGGCAGGGTCGCCATGGCCCCCTCGATGTTGCCGGTGAACAGAGGCTTGTCGATCCATGAGGGGAAGCCGTCGTTGCGAAGCACCAACCGGTCCACCGCGAACGAGGGCCCCAACTGGTCGAGGCCGCCCTCGTACTGGGCCCAGAATGCATCCTCCGCAAAGGGGCTCCGGAAGAATCGCTCCTTCTCTCGCTCGAAGTTGGCCGAGGGCACGAACCGGTCCCCCAGGAACTGCTGCAGGAACCCCGACAGGAAGAGGTCCATCAGGCCCGGGAGGGGCTGGTCGATCAGGGAGTGGGCGAAGTCCTTCATCTCCTCGAGGGACATGCCCCCCAGGAGGCCCTCGGCCTGTCCCAGCAGGTCTGTGAAGTGGGCCCAGGCGCCGTCGCAGTCCGTCGCACGCCCGAGGAAGGTGGAGGCCTCGCGGCAGTACCAGCCGAAGACCTCCCGTCCCCGGTCCTTCGCCTCGTTCCCGGCGAACCAGAAGGCCCAGACGGTCTCCACCAGGGTGTCCCAGTCACCCAGGACCAGGTCCCCGAGGCTCTCGAAGAGCATCTCGGCCTCCCCCTTCGGGCCGTCGTCGGAGCCGTTGAGATCCACCACGCCGATCCCGGCCGCCGCCATCATCGTGGGCGCATGGAACTGCTCACAGGCGGGGTCCGAGGCAGTGACGTGGGACAGGAAGCCCAATCCGAACAGGCGGTATTCCGGCCCCGCCTCGTCTCCCCGGTCCAGCAGCTGGTAGGCCAGCGAGAACTCGTGGCCGAAGGAGAACTGGGGAATCGCCCATTGGAAGTCCGGGGCGATGGACCCGAGGGCCAGATAGGCCTCGGCATTGGGGATGGCCGCGGTCTGGGCCCAGAGGGGGTCCCCGGCCGCCAGCCTCTGCAGCAGGGCCCGGGCCTCCCGGACATGGACGCCCGGTCCGCAGGGAAGGGCCACCCGGGGAACGGCCGCCAGCATGAACGCCACGATGGACACTGGAAGGAAGCGGGACATGGGGACCTCCATGACTTCCGGTCAGCACCGGGGTGTCGGGATGTTCAACTTCTGCCCGTAGCGCTCGGGGGGATAGATGTAGTCCCGGTTGAAGCAGGCGTAACAGAACTGCCCCGGCTCCCGGAGGATGTGGCGGAAGTCCTCCACCTCGAGGTAGCGCAGGGAATCGGCGTTCAGGTAGTCCCGGATCTGGTCCACCGAGAGGCGGTTGGCGACCAGTTCCTCTTCCGTGGGGGTGTCGATCCCGTAGTAGCATGGGCCGATGACCGGAGGGGACCCGATCCGGACGTGGACCTCCGCGGCGCCGGCGGCCCGGACCATCCGGACCAGTTTTCGCAGGCTCGTTCCCCGGACGATGGAGTCGTCCAGCAGCACCACCCGCCGCCCGGGGAAGAAGTCCGGCAGGGGGTTGAACTTCTGCCGGACCCCCTCGTCGCGGGCCTGCTGGCTGGGCTTGATGAAGGTGCGCCCGACGTAGTGGTTTCGCAACAGGCCCATCTCGTAGGGAATGCCCGCCCTCCGGGAGTAGCCCAGGGCGACGAAGTTCGACGAGTCGGGGACGGGGATGGCGACGAGGTCCTTCCTGTCCAGGCTCCCCTCGTCCTTCTCTGCCAGCCGGGCCCCGATCCGCTGGCGCACCTCGTGGACCCGCTCGTCGTAGGCGATGGAGTCGGGACGGGAGAAGTAGATCAGCTCGAAGACGCAGTGGCGAGGGGATTCCCCCAGATCGAGGACCGACGAGACGGGCTGGCCCCGCTCCAGGCAGATCACCTCTCCCGGGGCCACCTCCCGGATCCGCCGCGCCCCGATGATCCCGAAGGCGCAGTCCTCGGAGGCCAGCACGGTCCCCTCGGACGGGATGGGGCCGTCTCCGCTGTGGGTCAGGTGGCCCAGGATCAGGGGGCGGATCCCGTGGGGGTCCCGAAAGACCCACATCTGGTCCCGGAGGATCATCAGGGCCGCGTAGGCTCCCCGCAGTTCGCTGATGGTCTTCCGGAGGGCCTCGACCGCGGGCTCGTGGTGGACGACGTGGTGCAGCGCAAAGAGGCGACCCGTGACCTCGCCGTCGTTGTCGCTCTGGAAGGTGAACCCCTCCTGTTCCAGCCGCTGTCGCAGTTCGGTGTAGTTGACCAGGTCGCCGTTGGCGCAGAAGGCCAGGTGGGGTCCCTCCGCAAGGTCGATGGCATGGGGCTGGGCATTGACGAGGTTGCTGGCCCCGGCGGTGGGATACCGGACGTGCCCGATCCCGATGTCCCCGTCATGGTCCTGGAGCACCTCGGAGGTCAGCACGTTCTTGACCAGTCCCATGCCCCGGAAGGTCCGGATGTTGCCCCGGGGTCCCCGGATCGCGATGCCGCAACTCTCCTGTCCGCGGTGCTGCACGGCGAACAACATCTCCGACACGACGACCGATGCATGAGGGACTCCGAAGGCCCCGGCGACGCCACACACGGAAGACCTCCTCCCGGAAGACCGGCAGATGGGCGACACTTTACGGAACCTGGGGCTCCTGTCAATCGAGGAGGAGGCGTCGGCTGCCGCCCGCCGTCCCTCCTGGTCGAGGTCGCAAGGCCTTGAGAGGCGGAGACCGGATGGGGTAGGCTGCTCCGTCGGAGGCTGCAATGCTGGGAGCGTTGCTGAAGGGGGTGGTGACCGGGGTCCTGGCCGGGGTCCCCTTGGGGCCTGCCAGCGCGGCGGTGGTCGATGCGTCCCTGCATCGTTCCGGGCGCGTGGGCCTGGCGATTGGCCTGGGGGCCGCGTTGGTGGACCTGCTGGAATGCCTGATTGCCACGATGGGGTTCGGTGCGCTGCTGGCGGATCACCCGGACTTCGTGGTGGTGCTGCGGGTCCTGGGAGGCCTGGTGCTGCTCGCGATGGGCATCCTGATGGCCCGAAGGCCTCCGGTGGACCTGGAGCATGCCCCCGTGAAGAGGCCCGTGGCGGCGGCGACGCTGGTGTCTGCCGTTGGCCTGGGGTTTGCCATCAGCCTCTTCAATCCCGCGTTGCTGACCACCTGGGTGATGCTGGCCGGAACGGTCTTTGCCGGTCTGGCCTTGGAACAGGCCCTGGCGGCCTCGGCGGGGGTCTTCCTGGGGACCGCCGGCTGGTTTCTGGCCCTGGTGCTGGCAGCCCGCCGAGGACGGCTCCACCTGGGGCGGCGTGCCATCTGGGTGACCCGCATTGCCGGGGGCGGGCTGGTCCTCTACGGGGCCTTCCTCTGGGCGGAGGTCCTCTGGCAGCGACTGGGGCCTGGCTGACGCGGTTCCGCTCAGGTCGGCTCCCTGAAGCCGGGGGGGGGCGGGGTCCGCTCCTCGTGGTAGCCGTAGCCCTCGTAGGCCTTGTAACGATAGGCATACCCGTAGCGGTACCCGTAGTAGCCCTGCCGCCGGATGTCGAGGTCATTGAGCACGGTGCCCAGCAGCGGGGCCCCCACGGCGGCCAGTTCCCGGCGAACCTGGGACAGGGCGTCGCTGGTGGTGTGCTCCAGCTTGACCACCAGCACCACCCCGTCCACCTGGCCGGCCAGAATCCGGGGGTCCGAGATGGGGATCACCGGCGGGCTGTCCAGCAGCACGGCGTCGTATTCCCGGGCCCACTCCTCGAAGAGGGGCCGCAGCACCTCCACCCGAAGCAGTTCCGAGGGATTCTCGGGCACCGGTCCGCAGGGCAGCAGGTCCAGGCCCGGGACCCCCGTGTCCTGCACCGCGTCCTGCCAGCGATCCTGTCCGGCCAGTACCGAGGCGAATCCCCGTTCCCCGGCGACTCCGAAGGCCCGGTGCAATCGGGGCCGGCGGATGTCGCCATCCACGAGCAGCGTCCTCAGGCCATTCCTGGCCATCGTGATCCCGAGGGCCAGCGCCACCGTGCTCTTGCCCTCCCAGGGGCTTCCCGAGGTGATCAGCAGGGTCTTCGGCCGCGAGTCGGGCCGCAGGAACATCAGGTTCGTTCGGATCGTGTTGAGGGCCTCGCTGACAGCCGACTTCGGGTGCTGCAGCACGTAGAAGTCCCGCTCTCGGAGGGTCTCGTCCTTCCGGCGGCTCCGGCGGCGCCGTCCCCCGGGGATCGTGGGAACGATTCCCAGGCAGGGAACCCCGGTACGGCGCTCCACCTCCTCCCGGTCCTTCACGGTGGTGTCCATCTGCTCCACCAGGAAGGCCAGTCCCAGTCCCAGCAGCAGTCCCAGCAGCGCGCCCACCAGCAGGTTCAGGCGCAGGTCCGGGCGAATGGGCCGGGCCGGGACCGTCGCCAGTTCGTGGATCCGGACGTTGTTCGTTTCCACCTGGGCGGCCAGGTTGATTTCAGTAAAGCGGCCTCGGACCTGGTCATAGACGCTGTCGGCGTCCTTCTTCCGCTCCGCCAGGGCGTTGTACTCCACCTGGAGCGCCGCCAGGTCCGCCAGTTCCCGGTTCGCCTGGTCCAGCAGTGCCGAGACCTGATCCAGCGCCGCCGCGGTCTCCTCGGAATCCCCGAGGATCGACCGGAGCCAGGCGTCCACTTCGGCCCGGAGGCTCTTCTGCAGTTCCTCCAGCTGGGCATCCACGGCCTGGATGGCGGGGTGCTTTTCTCCGTATTGCACCGCCAGCCGCGATCGCTCGTCCCGCAACTCGGCGTAGCGGGTCTTGAGTCCCGAGACCAGGGGGCTCGAGAGGATCGTGTCGAGGGGGGCCCGGAAGAGGTCCTCCTGGGTCGCCATCCTGCGGACCCGGGCGACCCGGGCCTGGAGGTCCGCCCGCTTCACCAGCAGTTGCCCCTGGCGCTCGTTGAGCAACTTGATCCGGTCCTCCAGGGCCTGGCGGCGGCTAGCGAAGGACCCCACCCCGTGCTGGCGCTCGAAGGCCAGCAGTTGCTGGTCGGCCGCCTCCTTCGCCTCGCGGTACCGTTCCACCATCTGCCGGAGGTCCGCGTTGGCCTCCTGGGTCACGGCTCGCCGGTAGTCGATGTTCTGGGAACGGTAGGCCTCGACCACCTCGTTGGCCATGGCGGCGGCTCGGGCCGGGTCCCGGTCTTCGACGTGGACGAAGACCATCATGCTGTCCCGGACCGGCTCCACCGTGATTCGGGACTGGAGCACCCGGGCCGGGACCTTGTTCTCCAGGCGATTCTGGCGCGTGGCGTCGTCGATCTCCTCTCCGGGCCGAAGTCCCAGGAACTCCGGGTCCTCGTCCAGGCGGAGGCGCGCCACGACCCGGTCGCAGACCTCCAGGCCACGGATGACCTTGTACTGGGTCTGGAAGTAGTCCCGCATGGCCCAGTAGGTGCTTCCGGAACCCAGTTCGACCACGTCCTTGACCCCCGAGAGGACCCGGGGGGGCGTGGCCTCGATGATCAGGGCTGCCGTGGCCCGGTAGATCCGGGGCTGGCGCTCGGTGATCAGCACGGTGGCCGCCAGCACCGCCAGCAGGGTTCCGAAGGCCCAGATCCTGCGTTTCTGCAGCACGAACCGGATGCGATGGATCTGGCGGCCCAGTTCCCCCGAGGCCTCGGGAGCCTCGGGTTCGGCTGCGCGGTAGGCGGACGATTCCAGGGGTCCTCCCGGCGACCACGATCTGGAGGGGATGCTACTGCCTGGGTTCCGTCCGCGCAAGGCGCAGGGGCCTTTGGACGTCCCGCTCCTGGCCGCGAGCGAAGCGCGGGAACGGGGACGCGCCGCGATCTGGGGGCGGCGCACCGGGAGGGGCGGAGGCCTTCCCCTCGTCCAGGGCGTCCGGTCTGGCGGCGGATGGGGGGACCCGGGTCAGGGGACCAGCAGGGAGGCCAGGGCCTGTCCGAGGGCGAGCCCCCCGTCTCCCATGGGCACCTGGGCAGGGACCAGGACCCGGAGACCCGCGGTCGCCAGGCCCTCAGAAAGATGGCGCAACAGGAATCGGTTCTGCATCGCGCCGCCGCAGAGCGCCACCTCCCGGATCCCGGTCTGCCAGGCGGCCTCCCGGACCAGCGCCCCAAGGGCCGCGATCACGGCCTCCTGGAAGATTGCACAGGCCTCCTCGGGGGTCCTCTGGCCCCGTTGGATCCGGACCGCCAGGCGCCCCAGGACCCCGGCGAGGTCCGCCTCGGGGAGGCCTTCCCGGTCCCGGCCCAGCGCGACATCCACCTGTTCCGGCGCCGTGACGCCCTGGGCCGCCTCCTCCACCGCCACGGCCGCCTCTCCCTCCTCGCAGTCCTGCAGACGCAGGCCGGCGATGGCCGCCATCGCATCGTAGAGGCGCCCCAGGGCCGAGGTCCTGGGAACGTCCCGGCCCGAGGTCGCCAGGATCGCCTGGGCCCGCACCCGGTCCTCGGGGATCGTCGGAAGGACCTCGGGGATCGGAATCGGCAGGTCCGTCGCGGCCAGGAATGCCGCGGCGCATCTCCAGGGGTCCCGGGCCGCCCGGTCCCCGCCGGGCAAGGCCAGGGAACGCAGGTGCCCGAGGCGGCGGAACCGGGCCCCCTCCACGCCCAGCACCTCTCCGCCCCAGATCGTGCCGTCGGGTCCCAGGCCGGTGCCGTCCACCGTGAGGGCCAGGGCCGGCCCGATCCGGCCATGCTCCGCCAGGCAGGCCAGGGCATGGGCATGATGGTGCTGCACCGGGACCAGCGGGGCCTCCGGGGCCAGGCGATCCCGGAGGATCCGGGCCAGGCGCGTGGCGTGGTAGTCGGGATGCAGGTCGTGGGCGACGGCCCGGGGCCGGACCGCCAGCAGGCGGCACAGGTGGTCCGCCGCCTCCAGCATCCATGCGGCGGTGGCCTCCTTCTCCAGGTCCCCGACGTGGGGCCCGAAGAAGGCCAGGTCATCCCGGGTGACCACGAAGGCGTTCTTGAGGTCCCCTCCGACCGCCAGCACCGGGTCCCCCGATACGGGCAACCGCAGGGGCAATGGCACGAGCCCCCGGGACCGCCGTGTGACCCGCACCTGACCCCCGTCCACGAACGCCACCGAGTCGTCGCAGCGGGTCACGATGGGGCGGTCATGCCCCAGGAAGCCGTCGGCGATGCCTCGGAGGCGTTCCAGGGCCTCTTCCTCGTCCCGGCAGATGGGCTCGTCGTGTGGGTTGGCCGAGGTCATGACCAGGGCCTCGAGGCCCGACTCCAGGAAGATCAGGTGATGGACCGGGGTATAGGGCAGAAAGAGTCCGATCCGGCGGGTGCCCGGGGCCGCCGAGGCCGCCAGACCCGACCCGGGGGCCCGTTCCAGGATCACGATGGGCCGCTCGCGGGACCGCAGCAGGGCCTCCTCCTCGGGGCCGATCCAGGCCAGGCGCCGTGCGGCCTGGAGGTCGGGCACCATCACGGCGAAGGGGCGCCGGTCCCGCTGTTTCCGGCGCCGGAGGAGCCCGACGGCGGACTCGTTTCGGGCGTCGCAGGCCAGATGCCAGCCGCCAATGCCCCGGATGGCCACGATGGCCCCCTCCCGGAGCCGGCGGCAGGCCTCCCCCAGGGGGTCCTCGAAGGACGGGGCCTCCTCTGCGCCATCGCGCCACCAGAGTCGCGGGCCGCACCGGGGGCACGCCACCACCTCCGCGTGGAACCTTCGGGAGGTCGGGTCCTGGTATTCCGTTGCGCACTCCGGGCACATGGGAAACGACGCCATGGCGGTCCGGGGCCGGTCGTAGGGCATCTCCCGGATCAGCGTGTAGCGGGGGCCGCAGTCGGTGCAGTTGATGAACGGGTGCCGATACCGGCGGTCCTGGGGGTCGGCCATCTCCCGGAGGCAGGCCTCGCAGGTGGCCACGTCGGCAGGGACCAGGGCCACGGGTTGCCCGGAGACCCCGCTCTCCTCGATGCGGAGGTCCAGGAGGCCCGAGGCCCCTGTCCAGCGGACCTCCATGGACTCGATCCGGGAGAGGGGAGGCGCCTCCAGAGGCAGGCGTTCCAGGAAGTCCCGCAGGGCCGTCGGGGGGCCCTCCAGTCGCGCCAGGACTCCCTCTCCGTCGTTGCGCAGGGTGCCCGCGAGGCCCAGGTCCGAGGCGAGCCGGTAGAGGAAGGGACGAAATCCCACGCCCTGGACGATGCCCCGGATGCGGACCTCGCATCCCTCCCGGGGCGGGTCCCGGTCCAGCGGGGGCGAGTCCTGCATCGAAGCCCTCAGCAGATGCGGGGAAGGGGCTCGGCGGCCGGTACGTCGCAGAGGCGGCGGCCTCCGTAGGGGGTCACCCGGACGATGGGGGCCGGGGCCCGTTGCACCACCCGGCCGATGCGCGTGGCCTCCTGGCCCGAGGGCAGGCGCCTCCAGGCCCGGAGCGCCTCTTCGGCCTGTTCCGAGGGCATCACGGCAACGACCCGACCCTCGCAGGCCAGGAAGATCGGGTCCAGGCCCAGCAGGTCGCAGAGTCCCGCGACCTCGGGACGCACCGGCAGGGCATCGTCCCGGACCTCCACCGAGAGTCCCGAGGCCTCGGCCATCTCCCCGAGGACGGTCCCGAGGCCCCCTCGGGTGGGGTCCCGGAGGAACCGGGGCGTCGCGCCGGCGGCCAGCAGGGCCTCGACCAGGTCCCAGACCGGCCCGCAGTCGCTTCGGAGCGTCCCGGGGTCCAGGGCGTTCCGCAGGGCCGCGATCACCGCCCCGTGGTCCCCGACGGGGCCACTGACCAGCACCTCGTCTCCTTCCCGGATGGCCTCTGGCCCCGGTGGCGCTCCGGCCTGGACCGCCCCGAGGCCCGTGGTCACCACGTAGGCCCGGTCCCCCTGGCCTCGGGGCACCACCTTGGTATCCCCGGTGACCACCTCGACGGAGCACCGCCGGGCGGCCAGGGCCATCGACGCGACCCACCGCTCCAGGTCGTCCCGGGCCAGCCCCTCTTCCAGGATGAAGGCCGCGGAGATGGCCACCGGGCGCGCCCCCGAGACCGCCAGGTCGTTCACGGTCCCGAAGATCGCCAGGGCTCCGATGTCCCCTCCGGGGAAGTCCTGGGGACTCACCACGAAGGCATCGGTGGTCATTGCCAGGCGACCCGGGACGGGGTCCAGGCGCGCCGCGTCGCCCAGGGCCTCCAGGCGAGGGTTGGCCAGGGCCGGGAGGAAGACCTCCCGGATCAGGTCCGAGGTCATCCGTCCGCCGCCTCCATGACCCAGGGCAATCGGTTCCCGCTCCATCGTCTCGCCCTCCCCTCAGGCCCGCCGATGGCGGTAGCGGGCGGCACAGGTCCCCTCCTGGGCCACCATGCAGGGCCCCATGGGGTCGTCGGGGACGCAGGGGTTCCCGAAGAAGGGGCACTCCTCCGGTTCCTGACGTCCCAGCAGCACCTCGCCGCAGCGGCAGCCCGTGGGCGCGTCCTGCACCGCCGGGTCCGGAGCCAGTCCAAAGACCTCCCCGGCGTCCCGATGCCGGAAGGCCGGCCGGAGCCGCAGTCCCGATCCGGGGATCGTCCCGATGCCCCGCCAGGGGGCGTCCGCGGCCTCGAAGACCTCGGCAATGGCCTCCCGAGCCGCCCGGTTGCCCTGTTCCCGGACCGCCCGGGGGTAGGCATTGACCACCTCGGCGCGGCCCCGTCGCACCTGTTCCAGGATCGCCCGGATCGCCTGGAGGATGTCCAGGGGCTCGAATCCCGCGACGGCCATCGGGATCGGGCGTCGAGACAGCAGGTCCTCGTAGGCCTTCGTCCCGGTCACCGTGAGGACGTGGCCCGGCAGCAGGAAGCCGTCGGGGGTCTCCCCGGGGAGGTCCAGCAGGGCCTGCAGGGCCGGTGGCACCAGCCGGTGGCTGGAAAGGACCTGGAAATTGTCCGGCGGGGAGGCTCGCAGGGCCGCGGCGGTGGTGCAGGCCGTTGTCTCGAAGCCCACGGCGAAGAAGACCACCGTCCGATCGGGCAGGGACCGGGCCAGTGCCACCGCGTCGGCCACCCCGTAGACCACCCGGACGTCGGCCCCCCGGGTGCGGGCCTGGGCCAGGGAGATGCGGGCCGGTACCCGCACCAGGTCTCCGAACGTCGCCAGGGTGACCCCGGGGAGAGCGGCGATTCGCACTGCCAGGTCGATCTCCGAGGCCGGGCAGACGCAGACCGGGCATCCCGGCCCGGCCACCAGGGTGAGCCACTCCGGAAGCAGGTCCCGGATCCCCGCCGCGCAGAGGGCATGTTCGTGGGTGCCGCAGACATGCATCAGCCGGATCGGCCGACCGGGGTCCAGGGCGGCCATCTCCGCCGCCAGCCCCCGCACCCGGCCCGGGTCCCGGAGGCCCGAGGTCCACTCCTTCATGGCCCTCCTCCCACGGTTCCCGGGTCTTCCGAGGCCCGGAGGGCCATTTCCAGCGACTCCCGGGCCTCCTCCTCGTCCAGCACCTCGATGGCGTAGCCCGCATGGACGATCAGCCACTCCCCGGGGCGCACCTCGGGCACCAGGTCCAGCCGGACCTCCCGGGAGATGCCCTGGACCTCGGCCCACCCCACGGGACCGTCGCGTCGCACCAGCCGCATCGGCACCGCCAGGCACATCCCTCACCTCCCCCGGGCCTTGTCCCGCAACCCCAACAGCCAGTCGATCCATGGGTCCAGGCCTTCGCCGGTCCTGGCCGAGAGGGCAATCACCTGGAGGTCCGGATTCAGGGCCCGGGCATCCGCGATGGCCGCCTCCATCGAAAAGTCCACGTGGGGAAGCAGGTCCACCTTGCTCACGAGCATGAGGCGGGAGACGTGAAACATCAGCGGGTACTTCGCCGGCTTGTCGGCCCCCTCGGTGACTGACAGCATGACCACCTTCGCGTCCTCTCCGATCTCGAACTCCGCCGGGCAGACCAGGTTTCCGACGTTCTCCACGATCAGCAGGTCCAGTCCCAGGGGAAGCAGGTGGTCCGCCGCGGGGGTCACCATCCGGGCGTCCAGGTGGCAGGCGTCGCCGGTGTTGATCTGCACCACCGGGACTCCATGGCGGGCGATGCGATCGGCGTCCCGGGAGGTCTGGATGTCCCCGACGGCGACCCCCAGCCGGAGCCGGCCCTGGAGGGCCTCGGCGGTTCGTTCCAGCAACGTGGTCTTGCCGGCGCCGGGACCACTCATCAGGTTCACGACGCAGGTCCCGGACTCCCGGAAGCGCAGCCGGAGGTCCTCTGCCGCTCGATCGTTGTCCGCCAGCACTCCTTCCTGGATCCGGATCACCTCGGTCATGGTCCGTGCTCCTCGACGTCCAGCGTCGTCAGTTGCAGTTCCCGTCCGGCGACCACCTCGCCCCGGCGATCGCCGCACCGTTCGCAGGGCGCCATGGGGTCCCCTCGTTCCTCCTCGGCCCCGCAGGCTGTGCACCGGACCCGCAAGGGCACCCGTTCGACCTCCAGGCGACATCCCTCGGCGGCGGTGCCCCGACAGGCCACCTCGAAGGCGAAGGACAGGGTCTCGGGGTCCACGCAGGTCAACTGCCCCAGGACCAGTCTGGCCACTCGGACCCGGACCGGGGGGCGTCCTTCCAGGGTCCGCCGGATCACCTCCAGCATCTGCTGCGCAACGGCGACCTCGTGCATCGGACCCGTCCAGGAAGGGCCGCAAGGAATGCTGCTATGGGGATCCGGTGATGTCAACGGCCTGCGGATGCGGCAACACTCGGCAGGACTCGCCGGTTTGGTGCGAAGACCCGGTCGTCCTGGGGGGCGTGCTGGAATCGAAAAAACTTCTGCGATTCTGTTTGGTTATCGGTGGGAATTCGGGGACTGTCCCCGGTGGACTACTTGTGGCACTCGGCGCACTTGGTGGGGCCCTTCCCTTCCTTCTTGTGGCAGTCCTTGCACTGCTTGTGGAAGGCGTCCTGGGCCGAGGGAGTCGTGCCGGCGGCCTCCTTCTGGTGGCAGGCGTAGCACGAGACCTCCTTCTTGCCGTCCTTCGGCTTGTGATGGCAGGTCTCGCACTTGACGCCTCGGTCCACGTGCCCCTTGTGGTCGAAGGTCACCGCAGACTTCTTCTCCTTCACCTTCGAGAGTTCGACCTTGTCCGGCGCCCCGGCCATCGCGAGGCTGGCCACCAGGAACAGGGCACCCGTCACGACGCCGACCAGGATCCTCAGGCTCTTCGCGCTCATCTGCGACTCCCTCCGTTTTCAGACTCCCGGGACCCGACAAGTCTCGATGGATCGGGCGTCCCTGTCAACAGGAAACCGGGCCCGGGTCCCGTTCCGCGATCCAGGGCGTCCGCCGGTCGAAACCGGAATCGACCCTTCGACGGGGACCGGCCCGGACTATTCTGCGGGGGTCCGCGCCTCCCGGCTGCAGAGCCACTCGAAGAGCACCGGGATCACGTAGAGGGTCAGCAGGGTCGAGAGCAGGAGCCCGGCGATCATGGCCCAGGCCATCCCCTCCCAGAGCACGCCGCCGAAGAGGCCCAGGGGCAGGAGCCCCAGCACGGTGGTGGCCGTCGTCAGCAGGATGGGCCGAAAACGCCAGATGCCGGCCTGGACCACCGCGTCCCGGAGCGACAGCCCCGCGTCCCGTTCCCGGTCCACGAACTCCACCCAGACCACCGCGTTCTTGATCACCATCCCGGCCAGGGACACCACCCCCAGGAAGGCCATGAAACTGAAGGTGTTGCCCGAGAACCACAGGCCCAGTACCGCCCCGGTGATCGCCAGGGGCACGGAGGCCAGGACCACCGAGGCCCGCTTGAGGCTCTGGAACTGCATCGTCAGCATCGCCAGCAACAGTCCGACGATCACGAAGAAGACCGTGGTCAACTGGCCAAAGGCCTTGGTCCGCTCCTTCTCCTCGCCCTCGACGGAGAGGGAGTAGCCCGGGGGCAGGTCCAGGGCCCGGATCCGGGGCAGGGCCTCCCGGAGCACGTCGGCGGCCAGGCGGTTCTGGACCTCGGCCATCACGGTGACGCTGCGCTGGTTGTTGGTCCGGTGGATCACGCCGGTGGTCCAGTGGGGCCGCAGGGTCGCGATGGCGTTGAGGGGGACCTTGGCCCCGGTCACCGAAGAGGGGACCCGGAGGTCCTGGATCGTGCGCCCCGAGAGGCGATCCTCCGCCGCCGCCCGGAGCCGGATCGGGATGGTGACGTCCTGGTGGTGGACCTCGGTGGCCGGGAGCCCCTCGTGGGCCGTCAGCAATGCCACCGCGGTCTCGGTGGCGGTGACCCCCACCATCAGGGCCGCCTCGGAGTCCAGGTCCACCTGGATGCTCGGGACCTCCTGGCCGAGGTCGTCCCGGACCATGTCGGTGCCGGGAGTCTCCCGGAGGACCTGCTGGATCTGCTGGGAGATGCGCCCCATCACCTGGAGGTCCGGCCCGGTCACCCGCAGGGCGATGGGGGCCTCGACCGGGATTCCCATGAGGATCGCCTTCGGGGTGATCTGGGCCCCGATGATCCGGTCCCGGAAGACCTCCTTGAGGCGCTTCGCCAGGGGCCGCGTCTCCTGGGGGTGCCGGGTGTTCACGAGCAGGCGGGCGTAATTGAGGGAGTTGAACTGGGGCATCACGGTGATGTGGAACCGGGGGCCTCCCTCCCCGACGAAGGAGGCCCAGGACTGCACCTCGGGCTCCTGTCGCAGGACCTCCTCCACCTCCCGGACCTTCTCGGTGGTCCGGGCGATGCCGGACCCCTCGGGCAGCCAGAGGTCGATCGTGAACTGGTCCCGGTCCACCTCGGGGAAGAAACTGAAGCCGACCCGGGGCAACAGGGCGGCCGCCCCCAGGAAGGCCCCCAGTGCCAGCAGCAGCACCAGCGGCTTGTGGCGCAATCCCGCTCGGAGCGCCGCCGCGTAGGCCCGGGAGACGCGCCCCTTCGGGACTCCGGTATCGAGGGCCTGGGCCGTGGACCGGCGCATCAGCCGGGCCGCCAGCAGCGGGGTCACGGTGACGGCCCCCACCAGGGAGGCCAGCATCGAGGCCGAGACGACCAGCGGCAGGCTCCGGACATAGGCTCCCACCTCGTCCTTGAGCAGCAGCAGAGGTCCGAAGGCGAAGACCGTGCCCAGCGTGCCCACCACGATGGGCCGCAGCAACTCGTCGGTGCCACGGGTCGCGGCGGTGATCGGGTCCTCCCCCCGGGACAGGTGACGGTCGATGTTGTCCACCACGATGATGGCGTTGTCCACCAGCATTCCCAGGGCCACGATGAAGGCGGCGATGGAGACCTGCTCCAGGTCCACCTTCATCGACGGCATCACGGCCAGCGTGGTCACGATGGAGAGGGGGAGGGCCACGGCGACGATGGCCGTGGCCCGGAGGCCCATCAGGGGCAGCATGACCAGGATGACCAGGATCAGTCCCTCCCAGAGGTTCTGGAGGAAGGACCCGACGAACTCGTCCACCTCCCGGGGCTGGTCGTGCACCAGATCCAGATGGATGTGGGGCGGCAACTGGGCCCGGAAAGCCTCGACGACCTCCTTGACCTCCTGGCCCATGGCCACGATGTTGTGCCCCGGGGCCATCCGGATGTCCAGGCCCACCGCGGGCTCGGACGAGGACTCGAGGAACGAGATCGGCGGGTCCTCGTAGGACTGACGTACCGAAAAGACGTCCTTCACCTTGAGGGGCGCGCCGCTCTGGGAGGCGACGTCCAGCACCGCCTCCCGGATCTGGTCCGCCCAGGTGACGGTTCCCGGGGTGTCCAGGCGCAGGTTCGCGTCGGGGGTCCGGAGGTAGCCCGACGGCAGGTTGACGTTCTGGGCCTCCAGGATCCGGGCGGCAACCAGCGGCGAGAAGCCGTAGGTCGTGAAGGAGTCCAGGGGTCCCTCGATGTAGATCACCTCCTGCTGCTCCCCCAGGAGGTTGACCTTGCCCACCGACGGCAGGGCCCGGATCCGGGCCTTCAACTGGTCCGCCCAGTACTTCAGTTCCCGGGGCTCGGCGGTGGCGGACCGGAGGGCGTAGATCATCGCCGTGACATCCCCGAAGTCGTCCATCACCCGGGGCCCGATCACCCCGGGAGGCAGGTGCTTCTGGGCCTCCTCCAGGCGGTTCCGGAGGCGCTGCCACTCGATGGCCGTATCGGCGTTGAAGTCGATGTCCACCAGGATCAGGGAAAGATTCTCCCGGGTGATGGACTTCATCTGCTCCAGGGAGGAGAGCTTCTCGATCTCCTCTTCCAGTTTCCGGGTGACCAGACGCTCGACGTCCTCGGCGCTCTTGCCAGGCCAGATGGTGATCACCAGGGCCAGGCTGATCTTGATCTCCGGGTCCTCCCGGCGGCTGATGTCCAGGTAGTTCAGGACGCCCCAGGCCACGACCGCCAGCACCGTCATCGCGATCAGGGTGCGATTGCGGACGCTGAAGGCGGCGAGCCTCATGGGGTCTGCACCTCGTCCCCGGGATTCACGAAGCCCTGGCCCTCGACGATCAGGAGGTCCCCCTCGCTGAGTCCCGACAGGACCTGGACCCTGGTTCCGAAGAGGTCTCCCAGGGTCACGGGCCGGGGGAGGACCTTCTTCGTGGCAGGGTCCACCACGAGGACCAGGGGCTGCCGGTCGAGGTCATGGCGCACGGTGTCCAGCGGGATGAAGAGGCCTCGGACCTCCCGCTGTCGACGGGAGACCCGGGCCAGGAGTCCCGGGCGCAGGACCCCGTCGGGGTTGTCCACCGACACCTCGACCTCCCAGGTGCGGGTCTTCGTGTCCGGGAGCAGCGACACGGTCCGAACCCGGCCCGGGCGGTCCTGGGCCACCCCGGGGAAGTCCACGGTGACCTCGGTCCCGACGTCGAAGAGGGAGAGATCGGACTGGGTGACCGCCAGTTTCACGAGGACCTTCGAAAGGTCCAGGATCACCACTGCGGGCATGCCGGCACCGATCACCTGACCCACGGCGGTCCGTCGTTCGAGCACCACGCCGTCGATGGGAGACACGAGCCTCGTGTGGCCCACGAGCCGGTCCGCCTGCTCCCGCTGGGTCAGGGCGGCCCGCCAGCGCCCCTGGACCTCGTCCCGGGTGGCCTGGGGGAGGGCCTTCTCCTCCACGAGGCGGTCGACCCGGGCGACGTTGGGCGCCAGGGCCTCGACCTGGATGTCGGCGAGGCGCTTCTGGAGCGCGTAGTCTTCCGGGGCCAGGGTGGCGAGCAACTGGCCCTTCCGGACCCGATCCCCCGCATCCACGAGCAGGGACGTCACCCGCCCGGCCACCAGGAAGCCCGGCCCGTGGGCCTCCTGGGGAAAGGTGTAGCCGGTCAGGCGCCGCTCCAGGACCTGGGTTTCGGTGGTCACGGGGGCGGTGCGCACGCGGGTCCGGGGAGGGGGGGCCGCCGGGGGAGGGGACGCCTGGCAGGCGGCCAGCAGGGTCAGCGTCGCCAGGGGAAGCCATCGCATCGTCGTGCCTCCGTCCTGGCAATGGTGCGGCGCCTTGTCGCATCGTGTCAATGCCGGAACCACGTCGGGGTCTGGAGCCCCGGGCGCGAGGCCCTCCGAGATCCACGACCCGGGCCGGACCCTGGACCCCATGGCGCCTTGAGTCCATCGCACCTTGAATCGATTCCGGGTTCGGGACTAGATTTTCGAAAGAACCATCGTCGGGGGGACCCATGAAGGGGAGCCGGACGGTTCCGGGGTGGGCCTGGGTGCTCCTGGCCGTGGCGGGGTGTGGGGGAGGCCCGGGGGCATCGCCGGGCCTGGACCTGTGGGACGTTGCCCGGACGGTCGACACCCCGGACCCGGGGGCCCGGGACGAGGACCTGGGAGAGGGGGCCGCGGACCTCTGGGACCTGACCGACACGGAAGTGGGCGACGAGGAGGGGATCGGGGAGGTCCTGGACCTGCCGGGAGACCCCGGTGAGGACGGGTGGGACGAACCGACCGTGTCCCCGCTGCTGGCGAGGCATCTCCAGGCCCTGCTGGACGAGTACCTGCTCTTCTCGGGGGAGTACAACATCGCCCTGGCCCTGCAGGTTCCGGACCGGGCCCGGTGGCGCGGCGGGGCGGGGGTGATGGACCTTGCCGCCGGGGCGCCCCTGCCCAGGGAGCCGGCCTTCCGGATCGGCAGCGGCACCAAGCCGGTGGTCTCGACGCTGGTGCTGCGCCTGGTCGAGGAGGGGCTGCTGGGGCTCGACGACCCCCTGGACCGATGGCTGCCCGAGTATCCGAACTGGAAGGACATCACGATCCGGCAGCTGCTGGGGATGCGAAGCGGCATTCCGGACTACCTGATGGACACCACGCTGTGGATCGGCATCGTGGCCAACCCGGAGGAACCCATTTCGCCGGACCGACTGCTCCAGTACGTCTCGGGCCTGCCGCTCCAGTTCGAGCCCGGGAGCCGGTGCCTCTACAGCAATACGAACTACCTGCTGGCCGGCCTGGTGGCCGAACGGGCCGCGGGACGACCCGCCGCGGACCTGCTGGAGGACTACGTGATCCGGCCCCTGTCGCTGTCCCACACCTACCTGGACATGGGCGGCGCCGAGGACCCGGCACTGGTCCACGGCTACATGGACCCCCGGCCGGCCTTCGCGGACCTCGGGATCCCCCCGGGACTGGTGGACCTGATCCCGCAGGAACTCTTCGTGGACGACCACCTGCTGGACTGCGCCTACCTGTTCCATCCCTCGGTGGCCTTCACCGCTGGTGCCCTCGTGAGCACCCCTTCGGACATGGCGGTCTTCATGCGGGCCCTGGTCCGGGGGGAGATCCTGCAACCAGGGACGATGGAGGCGATGCTCTCCTTCCCCCCCTGCCGGATCCTGGGGGAGGCCACCGAGTATGGCCTGGGGATCACCCGGGGATCGAGTCCCCTGGGGGTCGCCTACGGGCACGGGGGCCTGATCTATGGCTATTCGGCGAACACGGTTCACATCCCGGACGGGGACGTGACGCTCAGTTACATGGGGGGAGCGTTTCCGGCGCAGTTCGCCGGGATTCAGGGCGAGGTGTTGCGGCTGGTGATGGACCCCCCACGGGCGGAGCCGACCCCCTGCGGGGTCCCCGAGGGCTTCTTCCAGGAGGGCGCGTCCGGGGAGCGCCTGGAGTGGCGCGTCCGGGGAGGCCTGAATCGGCCCGATGCCCCGGAACCGCTCGGAGCCATTGCCAATCTGACGGCCTGGATGGGGGGGACCCGGTATCCCCTGTATGGCACCTGGGCCTCGGCAGCCCTCTCGTCGGAGGTCTTCGGGGACCGGGTCACGGTGACCTCCTTCGGTCCGCCCCGGGGAGAGGGCTGGATCTTCGGGGAGGCCCTGCTGAACCTGGACGCGACGCTGGTCCAGGAACTCCAGGACGGGGTGGTCCGGGACCTGGACGCTCGGGACTGGGCCCGGGTGGTGGCCGTGACGATGGATCTGGCCGGCGACGCGGCGACCCAGGCCGCCAACCGGGTCTGCATCTCGGCGGTGCCCGACTGGAGTCGGGCGGGGCGACTGGCGGGATGCCGGGAAACCGAGGAACCGCTCCAGACCGGGGAACTCCTCCGGGTCTTCGGGTCCCTGGGAATGACCTCGGACCCGGGGGCGATCGAGACCTACCTGGGGCGCCTGAACCTTCCTCGGTGCTCCTGCCTGCAGCCCGACGGAACGACCTGGGCCCCCTGTGCCCCCGTCGATGCGGTGCGGCGGCCCGGGATCCCCGGGAGGCACCCCCTCGACCTCGCGCCTCGGACTGCGCCTCCGGCCACCTGGCGCCCCTGGCCGGGGTCCTGAGACCTCCGTTCCCATGGTCGGCCAGGGGGCGCGAAGCGGGGCGTCACTGGCCCAGGGTGTCCAGGGCCAGGGTGCGCCCCGCATCGGTCAGCAGGAGGCGCCCGTCGAGACGCCGGACCAGGCCCCGGGTCAAGGCACTGCGGACGACCTCCCGGGCGAAGGGGGAATCCCAGGCCACGTGCTGCAGCAAGTGGTCCTCCCGGCACTCCATGTCGGCCTCCGGGGAGTCCTGGTGCTGCAGCAGGTGCACGCAGAGGGTCCGCAGGGCGAAGTGGCGGCGCCGGGCCCGCCGGGCCACCAGGCGAGAGAGCAGGCCTTCCCGGGGGGCCAGCACCCAGGAGAGCAGGAACAGCCCCCCGACCGCGACGGCCATGGACCCCGCCAGGGAGGAATCGGACCACCAGGCCAGGGCGAATCCCAGGGCTGATCCCCCGGTGGCCAGCGCCACGGCCAGGATCAGCATCCGGGGGAAGGACCGGGACCAGAGGCGGGCGGTGGCTCCCGGGGCGATCATGAGGGCCACCACGAGCACGGACCCCACGGCATCGAAGGCCGTGACGACCGTGAGGGCCGTCAGGGTCATGAGGCCCAGGTGGACGACCTGGGGGTGGAGCCCCAGGGTCTTCGCAAACTCGGCATCGAAGGACGAGGCCTGGACCTCGTGGAAGAAGGTCGCGATCAGGACGACCTGGAGCGCCAGCACCCCGGCCATCACGAAGAAGGCCCGGGGGCCGAGGTCCTGGCCGGCGACCTGGAGGCGGTCCAGGGCCGAGAAGGCCAGTTCCCCCAACAGCACGGCGTCGGTGTCCAGGTGCACGTGCCCCGCCTGGAGGGCCACCAGGAGCACGCCCAGGGCGAAAAAGGCCGGGAAGACCAGGCCCGTCGCCGCATCCTGTCGCAGTCGGCCCGAGCGCTGGAGGGCCTCGATGAGCCACACCGCCAGCAGGCCGAAGACGGTGGCCCCGGCGACCAGCAGTGGGGAGGCCAGGTCCTTCACCACGAGGTAGGCCAGCACGATCCCCGGCAGCACCGAGTGACTGACGGCGTCGGCGATCAAGGCGTTGCGACGCAGCACCAGCAGGGTTCCCGGCAGCGCGCACGCGGCGGCGGTGACCGTCGCCACCGCCAGGACCTCCCACCGGTACCAGGTCATGACGGCTCCTCCTCCTCCGCCGCCTGCCGGAGTCCCTCCTCGGTGAGGGCCAGGCGGCCCTCGGAGTCCCGCCGGACCCAGCCCCGGTTCTCCAGCGTGCGGAGGGCGTCCTCCAGCCGCGCCTCCCCCGGGGCCATCAGGCGGAAGACCTCCCGGGGGTGCCAGGCGGGCCGGTCCCCGTGGGCCCGAGCCAGGGCCAGGAAGTCCTGGAGCAGGGCCTCGGGGGACGCCGGGCCCCGGATGCCGACCCGGCCTCGCCACCAGGCGGGCAGGATCCCGTGGCGGGGGGCCAGGAGCAGGGAGGCTGCGGCAATGCAGGTGACCCCGATTACCGAGGCAGGCCCCGTGGGGACGTGCTCCACCGCGGCGCTCACGAGGGTTCCCGCCAGGCTCCCCAGGACCCCGAACATCGCCGCCAGGACCATCATCCCCCCGAACCGATCGGTCCACTGACGGGCCCCGGCCGCCGGGGCGACCAGCATCGCGCTCATCAGCACCACCCCGACCGACTGGATCCCCAGCACCACCACCCCCACCGCCATCCCGTTCAGCAGCAGGTCCAGCAGGCGCACCGGGACCCCCTGGGTCGTCGCGTATTCCCGGTCGAAGAGGACCTGCTTCCACTCCTTCCAGAAGAGGCCCAGGAGGGCCCCGACGGACAGGAGTCCCCCGGCCATCCAGGCCAGGTCCCCAGGACGCATTCCGGCGGCCTGGCCGAACAGGAAGCGGTCCAGGCCCGCCTGGCGGGCGTCGGCCGTCTGCTGCACCCGGCTCAGCAGGGCGATTCCCAGGCCGAAGAAGACCGCCAGCAGGAGCCCCAGGGCCGTGTCTTCCGACAGGCGGGTGGTCTGGAGCAGCCAGGAGGTCCAGAGGGTCCCGAGGATCCCTGCGGCGGCGGCCCCGGCAAGCAGCACCGGGGTCTCCCGGCTCCCGGTCCACCAGAAGGCCAGCACGATCCCCGGGAGGGCTGCGTGGCTCACGGCGTCCCCGAGCAGACTCTGGCGCCGGAGCAGGAGCAGGGTGCCCACGGTCCCCGCCAGGGCCCCCATCAGGCAGGCCCCGGCGGCCAGGACCTGCACCGTTGGGTCCATCCACCAACCCATCGTCGCGTCTCCGTCGTCCCGGTCTCGGGATCGGCGTCCATTCTACTCCGGGGTGGCTTCCGCACGGGAACCCCGGGGAGAACGGGGGCCATCGTCCGTCGGCCCGGGAGGCGCTATGCTTCGGCGGGTCGGAGGCACTGCCCGATGAACCGGTACCTCATCGTCTCGGACCTGCACCTCTGCGACGTCGAGGATCACGCCGACGGTTGGAAGGACTACAAGTCCTCCCGGTATCTCTTCGACGAGGCCCTCCGGGGACTGGTCCAGGATGCGGTCCACCGGCGGCCCCAGGGGGCCTCGTTCACGCTGGTCCTCAACGGGGACGTCTTCGACTTCGACCTGGTCACGGCGGTTCCCGATCCCCCGCCCTGGCCGGTGAGCCGACCCGAGCGGAAGCGGGGACTGGACCCCACGCCCGAGAAGTCGGCCTGGAAGATGGGGCGCATCCTGGACGATCACGGGGTCTTCGTGGACCTGCTGGCGGACCTGGTCCGGAGTGGCCACCGGGTCGTCTTCGTGCTGGGCAACCATGACCGGGAACTCCACTTCCCCGAGGTGCGCCGGGTGTTGGTGGAGCGTCTCCGGGAGCGGATCGAGGCCTCGGGGGACACGATGGACGACTCTCGGGTCCTCTTCGAGCCGTGGTTCTTCCTGGTTCCCGGGGAGGTCTATGCGGAGCACGGCAATCAGTACGACTACTACAGTTCGTTCCGGAACGTCCTGTGCCCGACGGTCCGGCTGGACCGGGAGGTCCGGATCGCGCTTCCGATGGGCAACCTGTCGAATCGCCATCTCCTGAGTCGGATGGGCTTCTTCAATCCCCATGCCTCGGACTTCATCCTGAACCTGTTCGCCTACCTGTGGCACTGGCTGCGGTTCTACGCCTTCTCCCGTCGCAGCCTGGTGGGGCCCTGGCTCTGGGGAAGTCTGGTGGTGATGGGCCGGCTGTTGCGGGTCCGGGCGGCCCTCCAGCGGCAGACCCCGGACTGCGAGGCCTTGCTGGACCAGGAGGGGACCCGGAAGGGACTCCCCCGGGAGGTCATCCGGGCGCTCCACCGGCTCCACCTGCCTCCGATCACCGGGCGGTTCTTCCGGATCGTCCGGGAGTTCTGGGTCGATCGGCTGCTGATCGCCGTGGTCATGATCGGCGGGACGGTGACCCTGGCCCTGGTCCCCATCCCCCTCTGGATCAAGCTGATGGTGCCCCTGACGGCCTTTCCGCTGGCCTTCTTCCTCTACGAGAGCCTGGTCCGGGGGGAGGACATCTTCACGGCCGAACGGCGGATGCCCGAGCGGGCCCGGGAGGTGGCCCGGATCGTGCCGGTCCGGCTGGTGACCTTCGGGCACTCCCACGTGCCGCTGCTGGTGCCCCTGGCTCGGGGAGTGGTCTACGGGAACTCGGGGACCTGGGCGCCGATCCCGGAGCGATGGAGAGGGCCATTGCGGGAGGGCTACCGGGATTTCCTGCTGGTGGACATCGGGGACAACGAGGCCAGGGTGATGCTGGACAGCGGGCTGGAGTTGCGTCGGAGCGGGACGACCGGCGAAGGCGAAGAGGGGCCATGAGGGGACGACACGGAGGGGCCTTGGGCGGCAAGGGGGTCCCATGGAAGGCGATCGCCCGGGGCATTGGGGTCGCGGCCATGGCCGCCTTCATGGGGGGGCTCGGGGGGGCCTGTCGGTCCGGCACCGGGGACTTCCTGCGGGAGACCCGGGAGGTCTATGCGGGCATTCCCGCGGAGATCACCTTCGCGGTCCCCGAGGGACGCGGGGAGGAGGCGCGCCGGTGGATGGCGGCCTGCTGGGAGGAGGTGGAACGGGTCGGACGGGTGGTCAACGCCTTTTCCGCCGACTCGGAGGTGGGCCGGCTCAACGCCGCCCGGAAGACCGATCCGTGGCCCCTCTCGGGGGAACTGGCGGGGCTGCTGCAGCGCTGTCGGCAGGTCTTCGAGGCGACCTCCGGGGCCTTCGACCCGACGGTGTGGCCCCTGAAGCAGGTCTTTCGTCAGGCCCGGACCGAGGGGCGTTTGCCAGATCCGCAGCGGCTGGCGGAGGCCCGGGATCGGGTGGGCATGGGACGGGTGCACCTGGACGGGGATCGGGTCCGGTTCGAGGTGCCCGAGGCGGCGTTGGACCTGGGGGGAATCGCGAAGGGCCACGCGGTGGACCGGGTCGTGGAGTTCCTCGAAGGCCAGGGGGTGACCCGCTACCTGGTGCGCATCGGGGGCGAGATCGGGGCATCGGGCACGTCCCCCCAGGGACGGCCATGGCGGATAGGCGTGCAACACCCCCGGATTCCCGGGCAGCCCATCGGGGTGCTGGAGGTCCCCGGGCGGGTCTTCGTCTCGACCAGCGGTCCCTATGAGCAGCCGGTGGTGATCGGGGGGCAGGTCTTCCACCACGTCTTCGACCCCCGGACCGGGGAACCGGCGCCCCTGGACGTGCTGGGGGTCACGGTGGTCTCCCGGGCGGGTCCCCGGGAGGGGGCTCGGGTGGATGCCCTGGCGACGGGACTGGCGGTCCTGGGTCCGACGGAGGGACTCGCGGTGGCGTCCCGGGAGGGGGTCGATGCCCTCTTCCTGGTGGCCGGTCCCGGGGACAGCATCACGACCCGGGCGACCCCAGGCATGGAGGTGATCTACCGGCCTCTGGGCGACACTCGGTGACGATTCCGCGCCGGGACCCGTGCGCGGCCCTGGGGGTCGGACCCCTTGCCCGCTGCCACGAAATTCCACGGTCACCGGTAGAACATGGCCTCATGGTCCGAGAGGCGCTGCTGCTGGATCATGCGCTCGATCCGGGTGGGATCGACGGACCGGAGCGTTCGGCCGGAGGTCAGGGCCTCCGGGGTGCCGCGGCCGCCGGTGACCCAGGTCCAGAGAATTCCGGCGGCACAGAGGACCACCAGCAGGCCGTACACCACCTGGAGCAGCCGGTGCCTCATGGCTCCGCCTCCTCCGGGGGCGCCTTCCGGGACCGGACCCCTGGGACGCAGCGGTTGCACCGGAGGCACTCGAGGTCGTGAGGCCCCTGGACGTCGAGGTCGCAGGCCCCGAAGGACCGGCGGGGGCCCAGACCCAGCCAGCCCGCCAGGCGGTTGCCCAGGTTCAGGAAGGCCCCCACGGGGCAGAAGACCCGGCACCAGAAGCGGAACGCCAGGAGGCTTCCCACCAGGGCCGCAGCCGCGATCCAGGCTCCGGGGCCCTCCGGGTGGCCCGAGAAGGCGACTGCCAGGGGGTCGAAGGCCAGGGCCCCCTCGGGACGGGGCGAGAAGAGGGACAGGACCACCAGCACCAGCACGCCATACTTGAGGCTCCGGGCCACTCGGGAGAGGCCCGGGGAGGGGCGGCCGATCCAGTGGAGCCGGCCCGAGATTCGGCTCGTGATTTCCTGGAGGGCGCCGAAGGGGCAGAGGTGGGCGCAGTAGAGGGGGCCCAGGAGGGCCGCCAGCAGCAGGACTCCGGCCGACAGGATCGCCAGGGCCGCGTTGGCCTGCCAGGATGGCCACTGGAACCGGGCCAGGGAGGCCAGCCAGGTGGCCGAGACCTGGAGGTTGAAGAGGATGCCTCCCCCCACGGCCGAGACGCCCAGCAGCAGGAGGCGGGCCCTGGGGCCCCCCCGGAGGTGCACCCACAGGGCGGCCAGCAGCGAGGCGATCACGAAGAACACCCGGGCGTCCAGCAGGGGATGCCACCAGGGGGCCTCCGGGGTGGCCCCTTCCGCCGGGAGACCCAGGACCTTGCCCGCAAGGGCGGCCCGGGTCCGGTCCAGGGCCGCCAGCACCGCGTCTCGGGTCACCGTGGCGCCGGTCATGGCATCGATCTCCCCGAGGTCCCGGGCCGACAGGGGGTGTCGGGCATCCCGTCCCCGGAGGGCCTCCATCAGGGTTGGCAGGCCTCGGACATAGGACGGGGTTTCGTGGTGGGCGATCACCGCCGCGCCTCGGATCCGGCCGTCTTCCCCGATCGAGAGGGCCAGGTTCAGGGGACCCCCGTAACCCTGGACGTCCGGAGCCACGGCCTGGGAGGAGGCGGCGACCGCCGTGGCGGGAGGGGTCCCCAGGCCCTCCAGGCGGTGGTGGGGGAAGGGGTCCTCTTGGGGAGTGGCCGCCGAGAAGGCCTCGATGCGTCGGAGGTCCCCCAACGAGAGCCGAGAGGAGAGCCGAGGGTCGGGCTCCCGGGAGGCGTGCCAGAGCAGCAGGGCGCCGAGGGTCAGCACGGTGGCCACGGCCGGCGCCCATCGCCAGGGGAAGGCCGGGCTGGCCAGGGACCGCCACAGGCGATGGCCCCGAAAGGACCGGCCCGGGGCCAGGATGTCGTCGGCCACCAGCAGGATGGCCGGGATCACCACCAGTCCCGCCAGGGCCCGGAAGGTCGTCGCGGTTCCGAAGACCGCCAGGCAGAAGACCCCGCCCACCCCCGAGAGGACCATGGCCCCCCAGTGGTCCGCCGCCTCCAGCCGGGCCGCGACCCGGGACCCGGGGGCAAGGCCTGCGGCCAGGGGCCAGGCGCCGCCGGTCACCAGGCCCGCGGTCAGGAAGGCCAGTCCGAATCCCCACCGAGAGTTCCCGAGGGCTGCCAGCAGACCCGGGGCCAGGGCCAGGAGCCCCGCGGTGACCAGGGCGTACCCCAGGGACCGGCGCCGGACCTCCGCGGGACCCATTGCACCGGCCCAGCGATGGGCCCCGTAGGACCCGAGGGCAAGGCCTGCCATCGATGCGGAGGTCCACAGGGCGATCTCCCCGTGGATCGCCCCCAGGCGGGCCTGGCAGGTCGTCAGCAACAGGGCGTGGGTCGTGATGGAGGTTCCTCCGACCACTCCCAGGAGCAGGGATGCGGCGAATCCCTCGGGGTCCGAGTCCCGGCGGACCCGTTCCCGAAGGACCGCGACGGCCAGGACCGCGAGAATGGCCGCCAGCCACCAGGGGCCTGCCCGGGAGGCCCGGGAGAGGACCCCGACCAGTGCCGAGTCCGATTCCCGGAGGCGGGCCAGCAGGTGCAGCATGGAGGCCAGGGGGCGGTCATCCCGGTTCACCAGGCCCCTCGGGGCCTCGCCGTAGAGGGTCGTCGCCAGGGCGATCCGGTCCGGCGGCAGCATCGGGACGAAGGCCTCGGGTGGGAAGGGGGGCGGGGAGGGGACGATGGAACGGTAGCGATCGGCCAGCACCCAGGGGTCCAGGGCCACCGGCTGATCCGACGCGATCAGGACGGCCCGGTCCCCGGGAACCACCGTGACGGATTCCCAGATCGCCTGGAGGGTCTGCCAGACCGACTGCCCGTAGCGACGTTCCTCCGTGCCCAGGGCGTTCTCCCCGGACCGGACGGGAACCGCCACGACCCCGCCCGGCGCCAGCAGGCGGCGGACCACCTCCAGGAACTCCACCGTGTAGAGCCGGTTCGCCAGCAGGGTGGTCGGCTCTCCTCCGGCGATCACCACCAGGTCCAGGGAGGATCGGCCGCTTCCGGACTCCTTCTGGCCCAGGCGTTGGACCCAGTCCCGCTCGTCGGCGGTCACCAGGACCACCCGGTCCAGCAGGTCGGCCCCGGATCCGGTGCGGACCCAGGCCTGCCGGAACTGCTCCCCGTAGACGGGGTCCCGAACCACGCACTGGACCACCGGAAACACCCGCGCCAGCCGGGTGGCCAGCAGCAGCCCGTCCTGCCCGATCACAAGGGCCCGATTTCGGTTCGCCGGCAGCGTGGCCAGCAGGGCCCCGATCCCCTCTTCCCCGGGACCCGGTGGAAAGGAGGCCGCCACCTCTCCGTTGGTCAGCAGCACCGTCTGGCCCGGCATCCGGGCCTCGGTGAGGGCCTGATACGGGGTCTCGATGTCCCGGACCCACTCCGCCTGGGGCAGACTGGCTCGCAGCCGCATCCGGGGATAGGCGTCTCCGAGGCTCACGGCGGCCACCAGGACCCAGGCGATCCCCGGCAGCAGGCCCAGGGCCCTCCGGTGCCTACGTCCCAGGGCCCCGACGGCACCCAGCGCCGCCAGGGGCAGGCCCCCCAGCACCACCAGGCCGGAACCGCCCAGGCCGCCCTGGATGGCCAGAGCGGAGGCCAGGCCCCCGACGACCGCCCCGGCCGCCTCCAGGGCATACCCGATCGAGGCTCCGGTCCTGGACCCTTCGGCGGCGCCCTCGCAGACCGCCGGGAAGACCAGGCCCGTCCAGAGGCAGACCGGGGCGGTGGACAGCAGGGCCGCCAGTCCCAGCACCCCCGGGGGGACGGGCTCGTAGGCCGGGATGCCCGACAGCATGCGGGCCCAGGGGATGGCCCAGACCCCCAGCAGGCCCGCCAGGGGCTGCAACGACAGCAATGGCCACCGGTGGCGCAGGACGACCCGGTGGAGCGCCGGGACGCGCCGCATCGCCGTGGCCCCCAGGGCAATCCAGGCGAACCACGCCGCAAAGAACGTCCCGAAGGCCAGTTCGCTGCCCCCGAAGGGGATGAGGAACTCCCGGATCAGGGCCACCTGGGTCGCGATGGTGAAGAAACCGAGGCTCCCGGCGGCCCATCGTGAGAACCGGACGGTCATGATCCGCCTCCGGGGCCAGGGCGGTCAGGGCCGCTCGTGGAAGACGTGGGCCTGGAAGGTCTGGAACCGGGCGCCGGACTTCCACGCATCCGGGGCCAGTCCCGCCTTCATCGAGAGGTGGGTCAGCGTGGTCGGCAGGTCCCAGCCCTGTTCCGGGGCCACCTGGGGCAGGAAGACGGCCCGGCGTCCCCCCTTCTCCAGGAGCACGCCGTCGCGGCCCAGGCGAATGTCCTGGAAGGAGGGCACCTCCTCCAGGGGCGTCAGCACCGAGACCTCGATGTCCACCTCCGGCTCCTCTGCCGGGGTCATCGGCGAGAACCGGGGGTCGTGGGCAGCGGCGTTGACGGTGTTGCGGATGACGCCCTGGTAGAGGGGTTCGGTGCCCACGATGGAGCCGATGCAGCCCCGGAGGTCGCCGTGCTTCTTGAGCGTCACGAAGACCCCGTAGGTCTCCCGGGCCCTCGGGGGGACCTCCCGGCCCTCCCGGACCGGGTCCGGCAGGGGCTTGCCGGCCAGGTGTCGCTGGAGGGTCTCCCGGGCCAGGGCCAGGAGCCATTTCTGGGTCGCCTCGTCCAGCAGGTCCCTGTTCTCGAAGGAGACCGGTCCGGTCCTGGGGACGAAGGCGATGGAGAAATAGGACACGGAGTTCTGGTAGTCGCCGGTCATGCGTCCCGAGGTGTCGAACCGCAGGGGCACCGCCTCGGCCGATGCCGGCAGGGTCGCCAGCAGCACCAGGATGGGACCCGCGCCACAGATCGTGTCCCCGGTGGACTGGAGGTGGGCCTGGAATCCGTCCAGGTCCATCTGGGCCAGGGGCTTCGCGGCCTGCATCGCCAGGTCTTCCAGGCGCTCCGGGACCCTGTCCCGGAACGGGACATGGCCGTAGTTGGGGCCGTAGTGGGTGAAGTCGGAACTGGCCACGATCACGGTGTGGTCGTCCACGATGCTCCGGAGGGTCGCGGCGGCCTCTCGGGCCTCGGCGGGGCCCACCTGCCCCACGACGATGGGCACCAGGGTCGCCTCGGGGGCGACGACCTGCAGGAAGGGGATCTGCATGTCCACCGAGTGCTCCTGGGCAAAGGCGTCTGGACGAGTGGCGAAGACCCCGCCGGACTGTCGGAGGCGGTCCAGGGCCTCCTGGTCCAGGGGCACCTCCCCGAGGGGGGTGCTCCAGTGGGTGGCATCGGGGATTGCGAGGCCCCGGAAGGGCACCCGGTGGCTGGGGCCCAGCACCACGACCCGCCGGATGTTCCGCCCCTCCAGCAGCCGATAGCCGTGGGCGGCGACTCCACCGGAATAGCGGTATCCCGCATGGGGCGAGATCAGGCCCAGCACGGGGCCGCGATGACTCGACAGGTCCGAGAGGTCGGCCTGGTCCAGCATCCGCCGGACCTCCCTCCGGAGCCCCTCGGGGTCCCCGGGGTACCAGGACCCGGCCACGGGGGAGTGGATCACCCGCTTCACGACTGGAGGGGACCCAGGATCGGTGTTTCCTTTCATGGCAGCCTCCTGACCCTTGCAACACAGGCTCACGGACAGCACCCCCAACCACAGCGCCCCGAGGTTCTTCATCCCCATCCCCTCACCCCGCCAGATCCTCCCGGGTGGCCAGGTCCTCCGGGAGCAGCGGCTTCCCAGGGATCCGGAGGGCTGGACCCGGCGAATTCCCATCTCGTGGCCCTCCCACGGCTGTCGGCGCCAGGGCCAGCGTCGCTGCGGCCAGGGCCCCGGCCGTCAGGAACTCCCGCCGATCGATCGGGGTGCCCTGGGCCAGGGGGGCCCTGCGGATGCCTTTCGGCCCGGGACCGGCCTTCCTCTTCATCTGGGCCTCCCAAAGACCCCCGCAATGGGGGTTCCACAGGCCGGACATCTCCCCTCCGCGGTGACCCGGAGGTCCGTGACCTGGTGCCCTGCCCGGGCGATCACCACGGCCCCGCAGGAGGGGCACCGGGTGGACTCGGAGGGATGTCCCGGGACGTTGCCGAGATAGACGTAGCGCATGCCCTCGTCCCGGGCCAGATTCCAGCAATCCTCGAGGGTCCCGACCGGGGTGGGGGGCAGGTTTCGCAGGCGATGCTGGGGCACGAAGCGCAGGAAGTGCAGCGGCGTATCCGGTCCCAGGTGGTCCCGGACCCACCGGACCAGTTGCCGGACCTTGCCCCGATCGTCGGACATCCCCGGGATCACCAGGTTCGAGACCTCGAGCCAGGCTCCGGCCTCCCGGGCCGTTTCGAGGGTTTCCAGCACCGGCCGCAGGCCGCCGTCGCAGACCTCCCGGTAGAAGGCCTCGTCGAAGCACTTCACGTCGATGGTGGCCGCCTCGACCACCCGGAAGAGGGCCCGCATGGGGTCCAGGTTGCCGTAGCCTGCCGACACGATGGCGCTCCGAAGCCCCTGGTCCCGGGCCAGAGCCGCGGTCTCGTAGGCGTACTCGTAGTAGACGATGGGCTCGGTGTAGGTGTAGGCCACCAGGGGGATGCCCCGTTCCCGGGCCAGGTCCACCACCCGGGCCGGAGGGAGGGCGTAGGCCTCCGTCTCCTCGGGATTCGCCTGGGAAATCTGCCAGTTCTGACAGTTCTGGCAGTGGAGGTTGCAACCGACGGTGGCCAGGGACAGAATGCGCTGTCCCGGGAACCAGTGGAAGAAGGGCTTCTTCTCCACCGGGTCGTCGTGGACCGCCACCGGGAACCCGAAGGTGACCGCCCGGAGCGTCCCGTCCAGGTTGATCCGGATGCGGCAGTCCCCGGCCTTCCCGGGCGGAATCTGGCATTGCTTCGGGCACAGCAGGCACTCGACGGTCCTTGCGGCCATCGGCGACCACCTCCCCTGTTTCGGGATCCTATCCCTTTCCGGCGGGGTCCGCCTCCCGGTCCCGGGGGAAGACCGCGATGCGCCCACCGAAGGCGGCCCGGAGGTTGGCCTCGTGAAAGACCTCCTCCACGGGACCCGAGGCGATGCGGCGGACGTGGATCAGTGCGACGTGGTCGAAGTAGTCCCGGACCGTCTGGAGGTCGTGGTGGACCAGCAGCACGGTCCGGCCCTGTCGCTGGAGGTCCTTCAGCAGGGCGACGATGGCCTTCTCGGTCCGGGCATCGACCCCCTGGAAGGGCTCGTCCATCAGCAGGACCTCCGCGTCCTGGACGAGGGCCCGGGCCAGGAAGACCCGCTGCTGCTGGCCGCCTGAGAGTTCCCGGATCTGGCGGTCGGCGAAGCCCACCATCCCGACCTGCTCGAGGGCCCGGGAGGCCCGGTCCAGGTCCTCCCGGGAGGGGTTCCGGAAGAGGCCCAGGGCGCCGTATCGCCCCATCACCACGACGTCGCGGACCTGGATCGGGAAGTCCCAGTCCACGGTGCTCTTCTGGGGGACGTAGGCGACCTGACGCCGGACCTGGTCCAGGGGCCGGCCCAGGATGCGCACCTGCCCCGCAGCCGGCCGCACCAGCCCGACGATGGCCTTCAGGAGCGTGGACTTCCCGGCCCCGTTGGGTCCCAGGATGGCCATCCGGCTGCCCCGGGGCACCTCCAGGTCCACGTCCCAGAGGACCGGTCGATCCCGGTAGGCGACCGTCAGGTCCCTCACCTCGATGGCGGCGGAGGTCGTCATGGGCCGAGTATAGCAGGGGACGGCCCCCCGGGACCCATCCGGCCCGCCGCCTTCCAGGAGGGTCGGGCTGCGCGCCTCGCGGCGTCGTCCCGGCGTTCGGCGCCGGGCGGATTCGCCGTGACGGCATCCTGGAGCGGGGGTCCGGGAGTTGCTATGCTTCGCCCGGCGTCTGTCCCGCAGCGGGAGGGGCCCTCTGCAGCGGGACGGCGGCCGGGGCCGTGAGCGGGAGGATCTCGATGGCGTCGCAGCGGGGATGGGGTCGCGTGGCGGGTGGAGGCCGGTGGCGAACCCTTGGCGGGGTCCTGGCCATGGCGGTCCTGGGAGGGTGCGGTGGCGGCACCGGAACCCCGGACATCCTGGGGGATGTGCCGGACGGGGATCCGTCGTGGGTGGACCTCCCGGAGGCCTCGGACCTCGGGGCCGAGACCGGGGACCTGTCGGAGGCCGTCCAATGCGACGTCCGGCAATACGGCGCCGTCGGCGACGGCGAGACCCTGGACACGGCGGCCCTCCAGGCGGCCATTGATGCCTGTGCCGGGACCGGCGGGACGGTGGTGGTGCCGCCGGGGACCTGGTACACCGGGACGCTGTGGCTCAAGTCGCGGATGACCTTCCGGCTGGAGGAGGGGGCCCGGCTGCTGGGGTCCACCGAGCGGGAGGACTGGACGGGGCCGGGCCTGCTCAGTGCCGACGGGGTGGAGGACCTGGTGCTGGAGGGACCGGGGACCGTGGACGGCAACGGCCTGCACTGGTGGGTCCAGTTGCTGTTGTCGGAAGATGGGTGGCGGCCCGATCGCCTGGTCTGGATCCGGGACGGCCAGCGGGTCACTGTGCGCCAGATCCTGCTGACCCAGTCGCCCAAGTGGACGCTGCACTTCCTGCGCTGCGACCACGTGCTGGCCGACGGGGTGCGGATCCGGAACACGGTGGGCGACCGGGTCACCAGCCCCAACACCGACGGCATCGACATCGACGCGTGCCGGCATGTCGAGATCCGGAACTGCGACATCGAGACCGGCGACGACTGCATCGTGGTGAAGAACGGGACCCCGGGATATCGACGGGAGTCCTACGACATCGATGTCCACCACTGCACCTGCGCGGCCTGGGCCAACGGGTTCAAGATCGGCACCCGGCCCGGGGCCGACGTCCACGACGTGACCTTCCGGGACTCGGTCGTGCAGGCCACGGTGGACTCCCTGCCGGGCACCCGGGTGATGGGCGGCGTGACGCTGGTCTCGGACGACGGCGCCCGGGTGTATGACATCCGGGCGGAGAATCTGCACATGAAGGCGGTCCATGCCCCGTTCTTTCTGCGGGTCCAGGAGCGGGACCTCACCGAGGAGGAGGGGCGCATCTCCGAGGCGGGACATCTGTCCGGCGTCATCCTGCGGAACATCCAGGTCGATGACTGCACGCTGCCGGGGATGATCCTGGGCATCCAGGGACACCCGGTGGAGGACGTCCGGATCGAGGACGTCACGGTCACCAGCAGCGTCGGGGGGACCGAGGCGGACCGGGAGATCGACCCCCCGGAGCGGAACCTGGAGTACCCCGACGCGGTCTATTTCGGCACGATGCCTGCCTATGGGCTCTATGCCCGGCATGTCTTGGGTCCCCTGGTGCTGGCCGGGGAGGTCCGGTTCGCCTCCTCGGCGCCCGCCGAGGCCCGGCCGGCGATCGTCCTCGACGATGTCGCCCAGAAGGACCTGGCCGGACTGGCCGAGGGTACTGAGGTGGTGACCCGGTAGGGCCGGTTCCGGGGCCGGGCCTCCGGGGCTCTTCGGCCCTGGCGGGGGCCGCCGCCTGGCCACCGCGGCCCGGGGTCACGGGGAGGCCCTGTCCCGGCGGACCAGCCAGACCGGGCCCAGGTCCCAGACCCGGACGGCCCCCCGGGCTCGGTCCTCCCCCGGCAGGGTCAGCGTGTAGCGCCGCCGGGCGTTGCGGTCCTCCCGGAAGTCCCGGCCCATCTCGTGGATGGCCAGCACGTGGACGGGATAACTGGCGCACTGGGTCCGGGGCAGCGCGCACTCGAAGGCGATCGGGACGCCCGGGCTGTCCTCCAGGATCAGGCGGGCGGTCTCCCGGTGCACGGGCACGCTGATCTTCGCCTCCTCCTCCAGGTAGTAGCGCCCCGAGAGGACCGCCTGGGTCAGGGCGATGGGCACCAGCAGGGCCAGCAGGCCCAGGCGCCACCGCTGCCGGGAGACCCGGGAGACGGCCCAGGCGATCGGCACCAGCGCCAGCGGGAAGACGATCATCGTGTAGTGGGGAAAGAACAGTTTGCGTCCCCAGAACATCATCGCCACCAGCGGCAGGTTGACCAGGACCAGGAAGGAGAGGGGGTCCCGCTGGATCGCCTGGCGGCCCAGGCGGACCAGTTGCCCCAGGACATGGCCCAGCAGGGCCAGGGTCGCCGCCAGGGACCCCAGCAGCGCCAGGACCAGTGCGGTCGTCAGCACCCACCCGGCCGGCCCCTCCCAGCCCAGGAACTTCCCCATCCGGCGGAGTCCGTCGCCTCCGTAGAAGCCCCACTCGGTCATGGGCGACGCCGACCCCTTCGCCACGAAGTAGGACATCTCCCCCGCCGGATAGAGGACCATGTAGTACATCGCCCGGAAGGCCTCGGCGATGGGAGCCGTGGAGGTCGCCGCGTGCCCCAGCAGCAGCCGGGTGTTGGGAAACCCCTGGATCCCGTCCACCACGAAGTAGGGGAGGTAGGTGCCCAGGCCGGCCGCTGCCCCCAGCAACCCCTGGCGCCAGGGGATCCCCCGGGGGCGGGTCGCCAGCAGCAGCACCACCGACAGGCCCCCCAGCAGCACGCAGGACAGGTGGATCTGGGGCACCGCCACCAGCAGGAATGCGAGCCAGAAGAGCGGCCGCCGTCCCTCCCCCCGCATCGTGCGGACCAGCAGGGTCAGGCCCAGGAATCCGAAGAAGGCCATCAGGTTCGGGTTCCAGATCCGGTCCGAGTGGAACAGGTGGAAGGGATTGAAGGCGGCCACCAGCATTGCCGCCAGGGCCGCCGGGGGGCCGTATTCCCCCCGGAAGAGCCGGTAGCCCAGCCCGAGCCCCAGCACCGACACCAGCACGATCAACACCATGCTGGCCTCGGGGCGGTCGAAGAGGACCTGGGGCAGCCCGATGATCAGGAAATAGGCGCCGCCGGGAATCCGGGCGTTCTCGGCCACCGTGGTCAGGGTTCCCTGGACCGGGAAGAGCCGGAACTCCCCGACCTCCCGGGCGATGTGGTACTGGAGGGCCTCGTCGGCCGCAAAGCGGGCGTGATCGAAGAAGACCAGTCGGAAGGCCAGGGAGGCCGCCAGCAGGCCCAGGGCCATCCAGTCCCACCGGGTCCAGTCACCGGTCCGGGAGAAGGCCGCCGCCAGCCGCGCCCGCCAGGATGGTCGGGTCATGGGTTCCTCGCTTTCGGTCCGGGCCGGTCAGTCCTCCAAGAGAGGTGGCGCTGCAGGATACCGTCCCTCCCGGACCTGCCGCCGGATCCGCACCAGGGCTCGCCACATCTCCAGGCTGTCCCGCACCAGGCGCACCGACGACCCGTCCCGCTGGACCGGCGTCACCGGCAGGCGATGGATCCGGAGGTTCCAGGACCGTGCCAGGGCCAGCAGCTCCACGTCGAAGGCGAAGCGATCGACCGTGAGGCTCGCAAAGAGGGCCCGGGCCACGGACCCCCGGAAGGCCTTGAATCCGCACTGGGTGTCCGGAATGCCCAGGTGCAGGTAGTGATCGACCAGGGCGGCGAAGACCCCGTGGCTGACCCGCCGCAGCAGCGATTCCGGGCGGTCACCCCCGGCGGCCCGTCCCAGGTCCCGGGCACCGATGACCACGTCCGCGCCGGCCTGAAGTTCCCGGAGGGCCGCCTCGACCGTGACGATGGGGTAGGAGAGGTCCGCGTCGAAGAAGACCACCGCCGACCCGGTGGTGGTGGCGACCCCCGCCCGCAGGGCTGCTCCCTTGCCCCGGTTCCGGGGAAGCAGCACCGGGCGCACGAAGGCGTGGGCCGACGCGGCCTGGAGAATGGCCTCCCGCGTGCCGTCCCTGGACCCGTCGTCCACCAGCACGACCTCGCAGGGCCGGGCCCAAGTGTCGCAGAACCGGGCGACCTCCTGGACGGTCCCCGGGAGGCGCGGGGCCTCGTTGTAGCAGGGGATCACCAGCGAGAGCGCCGGGCGGTGGCCCGGTCCCTGGTCGGAGGGCAGGTGGTCGGAGGCCCGGTCGGTGGCCTCTGGCTCTGGAGCACCGGGCGATGTGGTGGCGCCTTCCATGGCGGCGAAGCCTAGGCAAACGGCCGGGCCCTGTCAAATGAGGGACGTGCCCGATCGATCTTTCCCAACCAGTTGGGATTCCTTGGAGATTCCTGGAAATCGCCCTCGGCCCCGATCCTGGCCGGCCGGGCTCCTCGGGGCCGGTCATTGGCGATAGGGTTCCCCGCTGACCCCGTTGCAGTAGTCCCAGTGGCAGGCCGCCTGCTGGTAGCGTTGCTGGGCCTGCCGGATCCGGGCCTGGACCTCCGGCCACTCCCGCCCCCCGTCCTCGGAGTAGCCCCGTCCGTCCGCCGTGATGCGGATCCCGAACCGTTCCGGGTTCAGGTGAATCCGGGAGTTCGAGTCGAACCGATAGGGCATGATGTTCAGGTGGCCCACGAAGGGGCGGTGCCGGGCGATCCAGTCCAGGGCCTCCTCCACGTCCTCGTCGGTCTCCCCGGGCAGGCCCGCGATCAGGTTCACGACGGACCGGATGCCCGCCTCGTGGGTCCACTGGAGGATCCGGGTGGCCTCGTCCAGGTCGAACCCCTTGGTCATGCGGCGGTTCATGCGCCGCGACGCGGCGTCGATTCCCCAGATCAGCACCTCGCATCCCGCCTCCCGGAGCCGCTGCAACTGCTCCCGGGAGAGGTTGCGGGGCTTCGCCGAATCGACCCACCGGATGGGCAGCCGGGCCCCCCGCAGTCGGTCGGTCAAGGCATCCAGGTACTGGGGGTTCGCATTGATCAGGGTGTTCAGGAAGACGAAGTTCCGGCAGTCGGAGGTCTCGACCATCCGGGCGAGGTGATCGACGACCCGGTCCGGATCCCGCATGCGCATCCGCCCGTTCGTGTAGTCGGCGCAGAAGGCGCAGTGATAGGGACAGCCGTGGACGAACATGGAGGGCGCGACCTTCTGCCCCTGGAACGGGAAGCGGGCCCGGGGATAGAGGGTGAAGTCCAGGTCCGACAGGTCCGGAGGCGCCACGAGGTCCAGGGCGTGCTCGGCGCTGGGATGCACCAGGATCGCACCCCCCTGGCGGTGGACGAGCCCCGGGATCCCGTCCAGGGGCCGGCCCTCGGCCAGGCGCTGCGCCAGCAGCACCAGGGGCACTTCCCCCTCGCCCTCGACGATGGCATCCACCATCGGGGACGCGGCCAGGATCCGGGGGCCGTTCCGAACTCCCCGGCCCCCGAGGACCCGAAAGACGGTCTTTCCGAGGTCCTCGAAGAGGCCGGTGGCCAGCGGCAGGGCCAGGGGATCGTCCAGCGAGAAGCCGACCAGTGCGACGTCGCCTCGCCGTCCCAGGACCTCCCGCAGGCGATCTCGACAGAAGGCCTGAACCGGCGCCAGGGAGGCCTGGGACGAGGCCTCCAGGCCGGCCCGGTGGGCCTCGGCGGCCAGGTCCAGGGTCGTCACCGGGAAGGCGGCCTCCCGAAGCATCGACCCCAGCAGGATCAGGGAGAGGGGCGGCAGCCAGTCGAGCCCCTGGCGGTCCGACTCCTCCAGGACCGGGAGTCGGACCAGCAGCACCTCGAAGGGCCGAGATGGCGGGCGTCGGGCCGGGCGATCGGCGAGGCCCAGGGAGACCCGGCTTGCACCGGTGGAGACGCCCAGGTCCGATCGCCATCGCCGATCCCGCCAGCGGTCCGACGGCAGGAACTGGTTGCGTGGCTGGTGCAGCAGTGGGCGATCCCGGTCCTGGTATCCCTCGTTGTCGGGCCTCGGGAGAAGCCACTGGGGCACTCCGTCCGACAGAGGGTGGAGGTGGGGTTCCCAATCGGGTGGGACCTGCCGTCGCCAGGGTCCCCGGCAGGCGGCGTCACAGACCTCGGCCCCCCGGCAGGGCGCGCAGAGGGCCAGTCGTGGCCGGCCGTCGTCGCCGGGGGAAGGGCGGGGATGGAGGAAGACCCGGGAGGCCTCGTCGGGGAGCAGGCAGAGGGGGAGGCCACTCTCGCCGTCCAGGTGGAACTCGGCCAGTCCGGGGCCGGCGTCCAGGGTGCGGTAGGCCTCGATCGCCGCCAGGACCTCCCGGGCGACTACCGGGAATGGGGGTAGCCGCAGGCCCCCGGCGGCATCCCGGGCCGACCAGAGGGAGAGTTCCAGGGACTGCACCCGGGGGCCCAGGAGCCGCACGGCCCGGGCCAGGGATCCCCCATGGGCCAGGCCCCGGGGCTCGATGGGGACCCAGGCCTCCAGGCGCAGCGGCGAGAACTGCCGGCCCTGGCCATCGGGGTCCAGGCCTGCCAGGTCCAGGCGGCACCGGTCCAGCCACGCCAGCGCATCGTCCAGGGCCCCCGTGGCCCCGAAGGCCCGGTCGTAGCGTTCCGGCAGGGGGGTTGCCAGGCGCCACTGGATCACCCGGAGGCCCGCCCGGATCAGTCGCCGGAGGAGGTCCGGGTCGATCCGGGGAGGATGGGCCACCACCAGGCCGATCCGCCGGTGGGGGGCCAGCCACTCCAGCAGCGGGACGATCACCGCCTCCTGGCGGACCGGGTCGTCGGGCACCAGATAGACCTTCGGGGGCAGGCGATCGATGTCGGCCGGCCACAGGGCCTCGGCCCGTGATCCCACCGGGACTCTCAGGAAGGAACCGTTCATCCTGACTGGCGCCTCCGCAGGATCGAGGCCTTGGGCCCTGTCCAGGCAGAACGATAGCAGAACCGGGGCCGATCCGTCCTGGTCACGGCTCCGTGGCCCCGGTGGCCAGGCCCCGGACCAGGGTCCGGACGTTGGCCCGGATCATCCCCTCGTAGGTCCCCTCGGAGGTCCCAGGCGAACCGAGGGAGTCGGAGAACAGGGCCCCGCCCAGGCCGACCTCGTGGCCCTGCGCGGCCACCGACCGCATCACTGCCTCGACCAGTCGCGGCGAGAGGGAGGTCTCGACGAACAGGCTCGCGACCTGCCGTCGGGCCACCTCCTCCGCCAGGAGCCCGATGTCACGGCCTCCCGCCTCGGTGACCGTGCTGAGTCCCTGGACGCCTCGGACCTCCAGGCCATAGGCCCGCCCGAAATAGGCGAAGGCATCGTGGGCCGTCACCAGCAACCGTTGTTCCGGCGGGATGCGCCGGACCTGTTCCCGGACCCAGGCGTCCAGTGCCGCCAGACGATGGATCGTCTGCTCCCCCCGTTGCCGGTATCCGTCGGCCTCCCGGGGGTCGATGCGGCAGAGGGCCTCCACCAGGCCGGGAACGGCCTGGGCCCAGAGCCCGACGTCCATCCAGACGTGGGGGTCGGGGGCTTCCCCATGGCGCAGGATCCGGTCCTCTGGCAGCGACTCGCCGAGGGCCAGCGACGGGACTCCCAGGCGTGGCAGCGCCTCCAGGACGTGGGTCATCCGCCCCTCCAGGTGGAGGCCGTGATAGACCACGAGCCGCGCCTCGAGGATGCGACCCAGGTCTCCCTCCCGGGCCCGGTACTGGTGGGGGTCCACCCCGGGGCCCATCAGGGACGAGACCCGGACCCGATCACCGCCGATCTGGCGAACCAGGTCCGCGGCGATCGTGGTGGTGGTCACGACGGACCAGGAACCCGGTTCGCCGGCGGGGCGAGGGATTCGCCGGAGGTTCCCGAGGCCCCAGGCCATGGCCGCCAGGGACATCACCGTCATCAGGACTGCCAGCAGCCTCCTCATGGTGGGGCCTCCGGAGGACCGGACCTCGATGCATCCGGGGATGGGGCCGTTCCGGCTCCGGAGGCGCGACCCGGGGCCACCAGGGCCAGCACCGACAGGACCACCAGCAGCAGGAACTGGATGCCCGCCGAGGCCAGCAGCAGGCCCAGAGGCGTCCCGTGCGGCGAGTCAGAGGGTGCGTCAGGGGGCTGGACGGCCGCGAAGTCCTGGGGGCCGAGACGGTCCCGGAGGGCCTCGGCAAAGGCTTCAGGCGGCGAGTCGCCGGGGATCTCGCCTGCCTCCGGGCAGCCGGTCCAGGCGATGGGGGCCGGGATGGACTGCCCCGGCTCCCGAGGCCACAACTCCCCGAGCAGGCAGCCTCCCGATGGTGGCCGCAGGCGGACCTGGACCGACCGGGCGCCGATGGCCAGGGACTCCACCTGCCAGCCCGAGGGCAGCCGTTCACGGACCCCCGGATCCTCCAGGGCCTGGCGGAGGGTGTCGGCGGTCTCGGGCCTCAGGACCCAGGACGCCGGTCCGGCCCGCCCGGACCCCGATGCGACCGCCGTTCCGGCCATCAGCATGGCTGCCAGCAGCAGCCCCCCCAGGCACCGGCCATCACGAACAAGGCCCGTTGCCTTGCGGACATCGCTGGCCACACCGTCACGGGTGATGGGGGGACGCTGCCTCATCTTCCGTCCTCCCGGTCCCGGGCGTGGTGCTCCAGGAGGCCCTGTCGGTCCAGCAGTTCCCACAGCCAGGATACGGCCTCCGGGGGACCCTCGATGACCAGCGGGGGCATTCCCGTCTCGGGGGCACGGCATCCGGGGTGGCCCACGGTCCACCGCATCACCAGCCGGGCGTCGGGACGATCCTGCGGGAAGGACGGCAGCACCAGTCTTCGGCCGGCGGGGTCCGTCTGGGCCTCGGGCACTCCCTCCAGCGAGAGCGTGGCCGTGCAACGGGCCACCAGGGGCAATGACGCCAGGGCGGTCTCGGGCCCCGGCCGGATCGGGACCCGGAGTTCCCGGGGGACCTCCCCCACGCTGTCGGGCAGCGGCGCGGTCACGAAGGATCCGCGCCAGTCCCCAGGCGCCTTGACCGCCATGCCGGTCTGATGGCAGGAGAGGCCGTCCCCGGACCCCGACGGGTCCCTCTCGCAGGCCTCGAAGCGCTCCCAGTCCAGCCGAGGATGGGTCGCCAGCGCCAGCAGCCTGGAGTCCCCATCCTCCTTCCAGGCCTCGATCCCTGCAGGCAGGGGCTGCGGCAGCGGCCAGGGCGGCGTCTTCAGGAAGGTCCAGGCGCGGCTGGGAGGGCCCGGGTCCCGCTCGGGCCAGTCCGTCACGAAGTCCAGGTGGGTCCGAATGACCCGTTCGTTGGGCTCCCGTACCTGGAAGACCCGGTGGGTCGGCTGGAAGTCCGGTTCGTCGGCCAGGCGCCTGGCGATGGACTCAAGGTCCCCCTGGCGGAACATCGGCAGCCCGTCCACGCCCAGGAAACGGGCCTCCCGGTGGACCGGGGCCAGGGCCAGCAGGCCAAATCCGGCCAGCACGATCGCGGCGAGTCTTCGCTCCCGGTGGGCGGCGGGCCCAGGAGGCATTGCCAGCCTCTTTCTCTGGAATCGGGATACCAGGTCCACGGCTGCCGCGGCCAGCAGCAGGGCCGTGGCCCCCTGGGCCGCGATCAGGTACTTGTCGTCGGGGGAGACCCTGCCGGCCAGCCCCGCCCCGTCCAGGGCCAGGAGCGGCGCGGCGACCAGGGCCAGCAGGACCGGGGTCTCTCCTGGGCGGGAATCCTCCGTCCGTCGCCAGGCCACCCGCACCAGGGCGATCCCCAGGGCCACCCGGCAGGCCCAGGCCGGGAGCGAGGTCCCGAAGTCGCTGACCGTGGACACCGAACCCTGGATGCCACCGGCGTCCAGGAGGACCTGGAGGTTGTTCCACCAGGCCGCCGGGGAGGTGGCGATGCCGACCGCCAGGAAGGAGATGCCGCCCAGGGCGGCCCCGGCCCAGGGTCGCCTCCGGAGTGCCAGGGCCCCCACCGGCAGCATCGCCGCGCCCCAGGTCGCCGTGGCCATGTGGATGTTCGTGGCGATGGCGGCCACGGACGCCGTCAGGACGACCAGGAGGGGGCGTTGCCGCTCGACGGCCCACAGGGCCAGAACGGCCACCAGCGCCCCGATCAGCGGGAAGGGGCGGTGGTTGTACACCATCGCGATCTTCAGGTCCGACAGGAGGCACAGGGCCGCAAAGGTCGTCGCCGCCAGCCAGCCGGCCAGGGGACCCCGGCGGCGCCAGGCCGCCGTCGCCACCAGCGCGACGGCCACGCCGAAGGAGACATGGAGCAACAGGTGCAGGGCCTGGTCACCCAGGCCCGCCAGGGCCCAGAGGGTCCGGAAGTGGATCCAGTTGGCCCCGTGGGCGATCCGATTCAGGGAGGAGGCGATGCCCACCGTCCCGCAGGCCCCCTCTTGGCACCAGTGGACCAGGACCTGATCCCCGACGACGTCCAGGGAGAGGCCCGGGTCGGCGCCGCCTGCCCGGAGGGCCAGCACCGTCCCGGACAAGGCCGCCGACAGGATGCCCCACCAGGGCGCATGGCCTCCTCGCTGCACCGGGGCCTCCGCCAGCCATGGAACCGTCTCTGGCCGACTATACCAGAGGCGTTCCTGGCCATCCCATTCCGGTCCCTGGGGGCCCGATGGCGGGATGCCGGGGGGAAGGTCCTGGAGTGACAAGGGACCTTCCCGATGGCATGCTTGCCCCGTGCCCCGGCAGGATGGTGCCTGATGCCGACGTCGTGGAGGGTGCGACTGGTCACCGATGAGCCAGGCCTGGAGGCCTGCCGGGCGCTGCGCCGGGAGGTCTTCGTCCAGGAACAGGGGGTCTCGGAGGAGGAGGAGTGGGACGGCCGGGACGGGGAATCCCGGCACCTGCTGGCCCTCGGGGTGTCGGGACCTGTCGGGACCGCCCGGGTCCGACTCATTGGCCCCCACGTGGCGAAGGTCGAACGGGTCGCCGTGCGAAAGGCGTTCCGGGGACGGGGCATCGGCCGGCTGCTGATGGAGGCCGCCGAGCGGACCGCCCGGGCCCTGGGGGCCCGGGAGGCGGTGCTGGGGGCCCAGGTGACGGCGCTTCCGTTCTATCGGCGCCTGGGGTGGACCGCCGAAGGCCCCGAGTTCCTGGATGCCGGCATTCTCCACCGCCGGATGCGCAAGACCCTGTTCCCGGAGGAGACAGGATGAGGGAGACCCACGAGATGCTGCCCCGGAAGGATGGCGGACAGGTCTTCGTGAGGACCTGGCACCCCGACGCCTCTCCCCGGGCCGTGATGCTGGTCCTCCACGGCATGCAGGAGCACGGAGGCCGCTATGGAGGTCTGGCCCGGGCCCTGGAGCCTCTGGGGCTGGTGGTCGTGGTCCCGGATCATCGAGGGCACGGCCGCAGCGTGAGCCGCCCGGAGGCCCTGGGTGTCCTGGGATCCGAGGGGCACGAGGGCGTGATCCGGGACATCGAACTGCTCATGGACCTCTGTCGGAGCCGATACCCCGGATTGCCGCTGGTGCTGCTGGGGCATTCCTGGGGGTCCTTCCTGGCCCAGGCCGTCGCCCAGCGTCGGGGAGGGGACCTGGCGGGTCTGGTCCTCTCCGGCACCAATGGCCGCAATCCCCTGGTGCTGCCGGGGGTCCTGCTGGCCCGCCTGGTCTGCGCGTTCCGGGGGGCGGATCGTCCGGCGGACCTGCTGGAGACCCTCTCGATGGGCCACTTCAACCGGGCCTTCGAACCGGGGCCCATGGGCAAGGAGTGGCTCTCTCGGGACCCGGAGGAGGTCCGGGCCTACGTCCAGGACCCCGCCTGCGGCTTCAAGTGCCCGAATTCCTTCTTCCTGGAGATGGTGCGGCTGCTCTATCGGACCTGGCGACCAACGGCCGAGGCCCGGATGCCGCGGCACCTGCCGGTGCTATTCCTCACCGGCACCGAGGACCCGGTCTCGGAGAAGGGGCGGGGTGTCCGGGTCCTGATCGACCGCTGGCGGCGAGGGGGGATGGAGGACCTGTCGGCGCGATGGTATGCCGGGGCCCGCCACGAGGTCTTCCACGAGATCGACCGGGAGCAGGTCTTCGAGGACCTCCGCCAGTGGCTCCGGGACCGGGTGCTGCACGCTGGACCGGAAGGCGGCCCCCCGGGAAGTGGCGACAGCGGGTCCGTGGCGTGACATTGTCAGTCCTTCCGCGAACCGGATACCCTTGATTCGCCACGCTCGAGGCGGTGGGATGGACGGGGACTCCAACCAACGGGTCATCGTCGGGTCGCTGGTGATCCTGGCGACCCTGGCCATCGGGGTGGCCCTGGCGGTGATGCGGCCGGTCCTGGTGCCGCTGACGCTGGCCCTGCTGGTCACCTACACGCTGGCCCCGCTGGTGGACGGCCTGGCCCGCCTGAAGGTCCCCCGGGTCATCGGGTTGCTGGTGGCCCTGTCCCTGGTCGCGGGGCTGGCGTTCCTGCTGGGGCTCCTGGTGGCCTCCTCGGTGAACCAGTTGAGCGAGCGGGGGCCCGAATACCAGCAACGACTGATCCAGATGGGCAACTCCCTGCTGGAGTGGGTTCGAGCCCGGGGCCTGCCCATCGAGGAGACCACGCTGCAGGAACGCCTCGCGGCCCTGCCCATCACCTCGATGATCCTGGGGTCCCTGAACCAGGTGCTGGCCTCCATCTCGACCCTGCTGCTGGTGCTGGTCTTCGTCTTCTTCCTGATGTCGGGCAGGCGCCATGACGTTCCCCGGAGCGAGGTCTGGGTCGAGATCGACCGGCGCATCAACCGCTACCTGCTGGTGAAGGTCGCGTCCTCGACCGTGACGGGCCTGTTGACGGGTCTCGTGCTCTGGGCCATCGGCCTGGACCTGGCGGTGGTCTTCGGCCTGCTGGCCTTCGTGCTGAACTTCATCCCCTCCCTGGGGTCCATCTTCGCCGTGATCCTGCCGCTGCCCGTGGCCCTGGTGCAGTTCGGGACCTCCTTCGAGACGCTGCTGGTGCTGGTGATCCCCTCAGCCATCCAAATGACCATCGGGACCGTCATCGAGCCTCGTATCGCCGGGCAGGCCCTGTCGTTGCACCCGGTCACGGTGCTCCTCTCCCTGATCTTCTGGGGCATCCTCTGGGGGCTGCCGGGGATGTTCCTGGCGGTCCCGGTCACCGCGGTGATCAAGATCATCCTGGATCGGATCGAGGCGACCCGGGCCTTCGGGGCGTTGCTGGAGGGCCGCCGTCCCTGAGGGTCATCGCACCTTGACCCCTGCGGGGCATTCCCGGGATACTCGGCCCCCGGAGAGGAGGAAGCCATGAGCGACGGAAACATCCACCAGCCGATGGTCCGGGACGAGAGCACGATGCGGGAGTTCACGGTCCGGGCGCTGCTGATCGGCCTGGTGATGTGCGTGGTGCTGGGGGCCGCCAACGCCTACCTGGGCCTCAAGGCCGGCATGACCATTGCCGCGACCTACCCGGCGGCCGTGATCGGCATGGCGATCCTCCGGCTCTTCAAGGGGACCCTGCTGGAGGAGAACTTCGCCCGGACCGTCGGGTCCATCGGGGAGTCAGTGGCCGCCGGGGCGATCTTCACCCTGCCGGCCTTCGTGATCCTCGGGGTCTGGAAGTTCCAGCCCGAGACGCTGGTCACCGACTACCTGATGAGCGCCGCCCTGATGATCCTCGGCGGCGCCCTGGGGATCTTCTTCGTGGCCATCCTGCGCCGCGTGATGGTCGAGGACCGGTCGCTGCCCTTCCCGGAGTCGGTGGCCGCGGCGGAGATCCACAAGGCGGGCCAGAAGGGGACCTCGGCGGCGGGCATCCTGTTCCGGGCCATGGGCGTCGGAGGGCTGATCAAACTGCTGGGGCGTACCGATGCCGGCACCTTCGACGGGCTGGGGGTCTTCTTCTCGAGCAACAGTTTCCAGGTGGCCGTGGGGCACCTGCGGGACGGCCTGGTGCGGCTGGGGATGCTGAAGGACCAGGACCCGGCGACCGTGAAGGCCGGGGGCATCACCTCGGTGTCGGCCCCGGCGGCCACTCCGGCCTACATCGGCGTCGGCTACATCATCGGGCCCGAGATGGGCGCCTTGAACTTCGCCGGGGGCGTGCTGGCCTGGGGCCTGCTGGTGCCCCTGCTGGTCTATTTCCTGGGCCCGGGGCTCATCGACTCCTACCTGCCCCGGACCGGTGGGGACGAGGCAGCGGCCTGGGGGAGCATCGCGAACCACCTCTACAAGTTCATCGTGCGTCCCATCGCCGTGGGAGGCATGCTGGTCGGGGCCGTCTACACCCTGTTCCGGATGCGGGACAAGCTCTACGGCGGCCTGAAGCGGAGCGTCGGCGACCTGAAGAAGTCGGCCACTGCCACCCAGGAGACCCGGCGGACCGAGCGGGACATCCCCTTCCGGACCGTGCTGCTGTCCCTCGGGGGCATCTTCCTGCTGATGGTGGCCCTCTACCTGTACTTCATCGGCATCGTCCACGGGGCCATCCTGGCGGCCCTGGTGATGCTCGTCACGGGCTTCTTCTTCGCTGCCGTGTCGGGGAACCTCGTGGGGACGATCGGGTCCTCGAACAACCCCATCTCGGGGCTGACGCTGGCCACCACGATCATCGCGGGGCTGGTCATGGTGCTGATCGGGGTCACGGGCCCCAGCGCCGTCACGGCGGTCCTGGGGGTCGCGGCGGTGGTCTGCGTCTCCTCGGCGGTGGCCGGGGAGATGCTCCAGGACCTGAAGGCCGGGCACATCCTGGGCGGTACCCCCTGGCGGATGCAGGTCGGAGACCTGGTCGGCGTGCTGCTGGCGGGTCTCGTGATGTTCTTCCCCCTCTACATCCTCCACAACTCGGACCTGGCCGCGAACCCGGGCATCGGCGGCTTCGGCGGCAAGAACCTCCCGGCGCCCCAGGCGAGCCTCATGGCCGCCATCTCCCAGGCCATCGTCGGCGGCGAGATGGCCTGGCCCCTGGTCGTGGTCGGGGTGCTGATGGGCGTCGCCCTGATCCTGGTCAAGGTCCGCAGCCCGATGCTCTTCTCGGTCGGCATGTACCTGCCCCTGGAGACGACCTTCGCGATCTTCGTCGGGGGCCTGATCCGGTGGGCGGTGGAGCGGGTCGCGGACCGCCGGGGCCTCAACGAGGCCCAGAAGGGACGCGTGTCCAATGCCGGCGTGCTCACGGCCTCGGGCCTCATCGCCGGGGAGGCCCTGATGGGGCTGATCATCGCCGCGGTGGTCTTCTTCCGGGGCGGCTTCCCGGCCCTCACGATCTTCGACCCCGTGGCCGCCTGGCTCGCGATCCCCGTCTTTCTGTTCCTGATTCTCTACCTGGTGTTCGGCCCGCTGCGACGGGCCGGACGCCCGGACGAGGAGGCGCCGCCCCCGGCGGTGATGTGACCGGCATGCCCCGCAGACCGCCCCCGCCGGACCTCTGGGAGACCTGTCCCCGGACTGCCCGGGCTTGGGAGCGGGCCGAGGACGGCCACGTGGTGCTGCTGGTGCCGAAGTTCGACGGGGCCATCCTCGGGCGCTTCCTGCAGCCTCGTCTGCGAAACCCCTGGATGCGGATCCACCTGGATGCCCTGGGGTCGGCGGTCTGGGAGCGCTGCGACGGGACCCGGACCGGCGCCCGGATCGCCGAGGAGATGGCCCGGTGCTTCCCGGACCTCCCGTCGATGCCCGATCGGGTCCGGCAGTTCCTGCGGCTGCTCCAGTCCCAGGGGCACGTCGCCTGATCCATTCGGTCGCCGGACACGGTGCAGGCCCCCGGTGACCTCCGGCGGTCCGGGGCATCGAGGCATCCGGTCGTGATGTCCGTGGCAGGAGAAGGGGCCGCCAGTCCGCCTGGGGCCGGCCCGGCTACCAGGTGGCCGTCAGCGTGTAGGTGCTCGTGGTCGAGTAGGCCTTGTTGTAGCCGTAGACGACCACATAGACCGTGGCGGTCCCCGACGAGGACCCCTGGAGGGAGAACCTTTCGAGCAGCCCCTTGTCGTTCTCGCTCTTGGTCACCAGCGTTCCCGAGGCATCGTAGGCCGCCAGGTCGTAGTCCTTGCTGGACGGGGGCTGCATGGTCACCTGGAGCGTCCGTCCGGCCGGCAGGTCCACCCGGAAGACGTCGATGTCCGAGGTGCTGGAGATCTTGCCGGTCAGGGTGGTGGTCCCCGGGAGGACCTGGGCGGTGCTCATGGCGTTGTTTGGCTCCACCTCGGTCTTCGGCGAGGTCGTGCCGCCGCCGGTCCCGCCGGTGGTCGGGGGCACCACGGTCGCCACCAGTTTCACGCCGGAACAGGCCGAGTAGGCGTGAATGCCGATGTACCAGGTCCCGGCGGCGGGGCTCGTCACCGAGACGCTCTCGGCGTTGCCGTCCAGATAGGGCCGGTACTGGTAGTTCGAGGCATCGGGCAGCGCCCCCTGCCGGACGTAGAGGTCCGCGTCGCCGGTCCCCGAGGACATCGCGACCTGGAGGGACTGCTGGCCGCTGGGGACCTGGATCGAGAAGTACTGCCAGGACCCGGTGGCCCCACTGAGGTTCGACAGGGCCACGCCGCTCTGGAGGGCGGTCACGGTGGGCGTCGTGGGCGGCGTGGTGCCGCCCCCGGAGGTGCCGCCGCCAGCCGTGGTGCCGGTCAGGTGGGAGGCGATGAAGGAGGCGTAGGTGTCCACGCGGGTGTTGGCCCCCTCCTGGACGCAGGTGCTGTCGCCATAGGACGTCACCGCCACGAGGGTCTTCACGCCGTTGATCGTCGCGAAGGTGGGTCCCCCCGAGTCCCCCTGGCAGGTCCCCTTGGAGTCGGGGCCGTAGTAGAGGAAGGTCGAGTCCTGGCCCGTGATCTTGAGGTCCACGGTCCGGCGGGTCCCGTTGCCCGTCTGGTAGTAGGCATTGGTCACTCCGTAGCCCACCATCTGGAGGGTCTGCCCCACGAGGTTCGGCAGCGTCGTCTGCTGCCACGGCATCGGCGCCACCGGGGCATCCTGGGCCAGCGTCAGGTAGGCCACGTCGTTGATGGGCGCCCCGTCGCTGCGGACGTAGTAGGAGGAGTGCGCGGCCCCGCCGATGACCCCCACGGTCGTGCCGCTGCCCCCCACGGTGGTCCCGAAGAACACCTTGATCTGCGTCACCGGATAGCCCGTCTCCTTGAGGCAGTGGCCGGCGGTGACGACGGTCCGGGAGGCGATCACGGTCCCGGTGCAGAACTGGGCCCCCTGGTAGGTCAAGGCCACCACCGCGACATCCGTCGTATCGACCGCCCCGTTGATGATGGGCGTGCCGGTCATGCCCGGAAGCTCCACCCCGCCATCTCCGCAGGCCCACAGGAACGCCATCAACACCCCGAGTCCCCATCGAACGGTTCGCATGGACAGGTCCTCCCGATTCCGACACGCCTGGTCCGGGTTGGGCCCCCAGCCCGGACGCTGACCAAAGGGCAATGCTGGTCCCCGTCGATCAGCCTTGTCAATACGCTTTTTCGAAGTCAGGGGACGATCTGTTCCATCAAGGGCCCAGGGGACGTCAGATCGCCCGGAACCGGTCTGCCGGATCGGCGTGATCCACCGCGACCAGACCCTCGGACTCCAGGATGTCCAGAGCCCCGACAACCTCCGAGAGGGTCAGGAAGATCTCGAAGGTGTGGACCCGGCCGAAGAGGGCCAGGCTGACCTCTTTGAGGGTCATCGGCCCCTGCCGCTGGAGGATCCGGTGCACCTCCCGGATCCGGCGGTCCTGGTGGTTCCGAAGGCTGCGACAGCGGTCCGCAAGGCCCTGGAAGGGGAGTTCGTGGCCCGGGCAGGCCAGCGTGCACGCCATCGCCTCGGTCCTCTGCAGGCTCTCCCGGTAGGCCCGCAGGGCCCGGTAGGGTTCCGTGTCTCCGGGCTCGGGACCCTCGAGGGTGGGGTTCGAGGTGATCGTTGGCAGGACGTGGTCCCCGGTCATCAGCACCCCGGTGCCCTCCAGTTCCAGGACGAGGTCCGTCGAGGAGTGGCCGGGGCGAGCGTGGACGCGCAGCCTCCGTCCCCCGCCGCCGGTCACCACGTCCCCGTCGTCGATCCCCAGAATGTCCGGGCAGGACTGCATCATGCGCCGGGTCCGGCGAAGCAGGGACTCGAACAATCGGATCGTCTCGGGGGAAAAGCCCCCCCGCCGCAGGAAGGCCAGGACCCCCGGCGTGTCGGCCTCCGCCGCCCCCTCGACGTCCGAGAGCCGGCGCACTCCCCGCTGCCGGACCCGGACCTCGCATCCCGAGACCTCCCGGATGCGTCGGGCCTGTCCGGCATGGTCTGCATGGTGATGGGTCAGCACCAGGGTTCGGACGTCCTCGATGCGCCGCCCCCCCGCCCTCAGTGCCCCCGTCAGGGCCTCCCAGGAGGACTCCCCGATCACCCCCGTGTCGATCAGCACCGGGTCGGGCCCATCGATCCAGTACAGGTTCACGTCCCCGACGGCGAACCCCGTTGGAATCGGAATCCGCCAGACGCCCTCGGCCACCTCAAAGAGGCGATCTCCCAGTCGTCGGCCCTCCACCAGGACCGGTCCTCCCTGATCGGGGGCAGCAGGCGCATCCATCACAACGACTCCGGGATGAATCCGAAATAGCGCCCCATCCAGTAGGGCAGCAGGTAGTCCGCGGGCATCTTGACGGTCCAGGGGTCCTCGGGGCAGACCTCCCGGTCGTAAGGGTCTCCCCACCACTCGAAGGTGGAGACGCAGCGCTCGTGGACCGGGATCACCTGTTCGGCGGCCATGTCGCCGTTGCGCTGCTTGCAGTAGGGCGGGTATATGGACTCGGTGTCCCGGGCCGCCTGGACCTTCCGGGCCGGGAACTGCCGGAGGCTGCAGATGCCCTCCTCGACGGCCTGCCAGGCCGGACCGTCGCTGCCGGGACCCAGGGCCTTGAAGGCCCCCCACCCGAAGTTGAACCAGGGGTTGCGCTGGACGATCAGGGCCCGGGGCTGGTTCGACTCCCGCATGAAATTCCGGTCGAAGGCCTCCTGGGCCCTGGCCCGGATCACCGGGTTCCGTTCGAACCAGATCAGCAACTGCAGCGACGAAAAGACCATGCTGAAGTTGTTGTAGTTCGACAGGCAGCCCTCGGGGCCCACGTAGAGCCACATCATCGGCAGGTAGTCGGGGTAGGGCCCCTCATCGGGATAGGGCCATCCCTCGCACTGGCCGTGGGTCTGGACCAGGCACTCGTCGTAGTAGGCCCGCAGCGCCGCATCGCCCGAGGCCTCGGCCCCGAGCAGGATGTAGGCCATGGACATCGCCGACAGGAACCCCGGGGTGTCGGCGAAGGAGAGGGCGTGCAGTCTTCCATGCTCGGTCTGGCGGCCGTCCCAGTCCACGAAGTAGAGGTCGTGCTGCTTCAGGTGCCAGGCCACCTGGGTCAGGAGGTCCTGCACGGTGGATCGGACCTCCGGGTCGTCCACCAGTCTCCACAGGGCCCCCAGGGCCAGCATGTGCCCCGCGTACTCATCCTGGGAGACGTTGTCCAGCCAGCACCATCCGGCGAATTCCTGCAGCCCGCACCGGGGCGTGTCCACCCCGGCGGGGGTCGTGGTCCACTGCCCGGTGGTGCGATCGACCACCCAGAGGCAACCGTCGTCTCGGACCTGGACCCAGCGGTTGTCGTCCTTTTCGGCATCGGTCGTGTAGGCCTCCTTCTGGGTCTCGGGGTCCGGGCAGGCGATCCCCGGGATGCCCGGGGGAATGAACTGCCGGGTGAAGACCCCGGGCACCCCCGTGACCCTCATCCGAGTGACCTCCCCCGCGAGCAGCAGCCGGATCGTGTCCAGGGCCTCGTCGGACCGCGTGACGGCGTACCGGAAGGCCTGGGATGCCAGGTAGAGGGCGCTCCAGAGGCCGTCGTTCTCGCCGCTGTGCCACTGGGCGACGTCCTGCCAGGTGGCGTGATCCGGGTCCGGCGGGGCGTGGCAGGGGGGCGGGACCCCCTCGGGGCAGGTCACCTCCTCCTTCCGCAGCGTCACGGACATGATCCACCGGAGGTCCGGGTGGATGTGCAGTCGCCGGGCGATGGCATCGTAGTCGGCGGCCTTGTCGGCCAGGGTCTCTGGGGTGGCGCCGGGGACGTCGGGGCAGGTCCCGAAGACCGGGGACCCGTAGGCCCAGGGGTCCACGCAGGCCCCGGCCTCGCACAGGCGTCCCTGGTCCTCCATGCACCGGGTCTCGACGACCGCGCCGCCGGTGCAGGCGAAGGCCCGGTAGGCGTCCTCGGAGCACCAGGCGGTTCCTTCCTCACACCCGGCGGTCTCGGCGGCGTCTGTCAGGTCCCCGGGGGCCGGGTCTCCGGAGGCGTCGGCCTGGAGGTCCCGATCCCCGTCGTCGAGGACCGGGTCGGGCAGCGCGTCGGATCCGCCATCCCGGGGGAGGTCCTGGGCCGCCTCGGCCGGGAGGTCCGTCGGTGGGACGTCCCGCAGGTCCGTCGTCTCGCCGCCTCCGCAGGCCAGGGGGACCAGGAGCACCACCCATCGCAGGAAGCCGGGAACCCGGGACGCCAGGGGCCTTCGATACCTCATGGGACGCCTCCTCACTCGGGGAACAGGGGGGTGACGCGGATGATGAAGCCCTCGTCCGCCGGGGCCACGAACCGCAGGGTCCGGTCGTCCAGCACGATGGGCATCTCCTCGGCGGTCTCCTGGAAGCCAGGCCGGTTCCAGTCGAGGACCTCGGCCCGGGAGAGGGTCCAGGGGAAGGGGAGGTCGATGGGGGTCGGAAGGGCCCCGGGGTTCGCCCCCAGGACGTAGGCCGCCCGGGTCGAGGCATCCCATTTGACCAGCAGGTGCGCCCGTCCCTCCTCGCCGACGAAGGTCGTGTCCATGCCCAGGTCCAGGCGGGGGCTCATCAGGGCCGGGCCGTAGACCTCCGGCAGGGACAGGGCCCGGAGGATCGACCGCATCCGCACGGCCGTGATCTCCCGGTTGTAGCCGTAGCCAAAGAAGATGATGCCGGTGGCTCCGGCGGCGATGGTCGAGAGGATCTCCTTCCGGAGGTAGCGCTGGGTGGGGAAGGGACCCGAGGCCCAGGAGTCGCTCGGCTGCCCGCTCCAGCAGACGCCGGTTCCAATCCCGTCGTCGAAGGCGTAGCCCTGCATCCACATCCAGACCACGGCATCGGGATGGGCCCGGCGCCGGAGGCTGTGGGCCAGTTCCCATCCGGCCGTGAAGGACCTCCGATGGTCGGGGTCGTTCCAGGCCAGCCAGTCGTCGTAGCACTCCCCCTGCTCGCCCTTCTGGCCATAGAGGATGGCATCGAGGCTTCCCCCCTCGAAGCGATTGCACACGTAGGTGTACGTGTCCCCGATGAGGAGGTTCGTGGTCTTCGCGAAGGCATCGGCCACGGAGTCCTGCAGGTAGTCATCGTAGCCATCGCCACCGCCGATCATGCGGAAGGTCGGATGCCAGCAGAACCAAGGCAGGTCCTCGAAGGGGGGCAACGTCGGGGCGTTTTCGGGCGACCAGCGGCCCCTGCGGGCCTTGAAATCCTCGAAGTCGGCCGCCATCTCGGCGATGCGCCGGGCCTTGTTGTCCGACATGTCCTCCTCGCCGTAGGGGCAGACCATGATCGGGATCGCCTCCTGGCCAGGTCCCAGGGACCCATGTTCCGGGTGCCAGATGCCGTGGAGCGGCGGGTCCACGGCCAGGAAGTCCGGGTCACGGACGTAGTCCCATGTATAGGCGAAGTTGGCCCCTGCGGCGGCGGCGGCGTGGAGGTTCTCGATGCCGTTGTCCACGTGACCGATGACCTGGCCCGTGTCAGGGTCGATGCGGCACTGGCCGGGGCCCGAGACGCCGTCCCAGGCACCGATGTACGACGGGTGGACTCCCAGTCCAAAGATGGGGCGCATCTGGCCCGACACGGGGTCCTTCACGGTCAGGAACCGGAGGTCGTCGATCGTCCGGGTCGCCTCGGCGGTCCACCAGGTGGGCCCGGTGGGGCCCTCGTCACCCAGGTCCGTGTTCGCAATGTCCCCGGGGTCCATCGCCGGCGGTCCATCGGGGACCATGTCGATGATGGCGTCCCCGGGCAGGTCCTCGGCTGCGCAGATGTCCGGGCATCGGGGACAGGAGTCGCAGGGGGCGCAGGGATCCGGGTTGCCGCTGCCGCACCCGGCGGCCAGGACCCACGGCAGGGCGATGGTTGTGACAAGGCAACGCGTGGTCATGGACGGCTCCTCCAGGTCGTGTCGGGTCATGGACGCCGGGCGCAGCGTTCCGGGGAAATGCTGCCGGGAATCACGCCCGGTGGCAATCCTTTTCTCGACACCTCGAATCCCATTGTCCAGCGGCTGGCGCCTCTCTAGACTGGGGCAACGGGAGGTGCATGCATGGAGGACGGGCTTCGGTACGTCGATGCGGCACAGGTGGTGACGGACCTCGGGGGATTCCCGCCGGAGGTCCGGGAGGTCCTGGAGACGATCAACCGCAAGGTGGCCGCCGCGGAGTCGTTGGACCGGGTGATGGAGTTCCTCTGGGAGGCGACGCGGCCCCTGTGCCCCTGCGACCGGATCGGGCTGGCCTTCCTGGAGGACGGCGGGGCCCGGGTGGTGTCCCGGTGGGTCCGGGCCGACTACGAGCCCCTGCTGCTCGGTTCGGGCTACGGCGAGGAGACGGCGGGTTCGTCGCTGGAGGGGCTGCTGCAGGGGCGGCGGCTGCGGATCATCGACGACCTCCCGGCATACCTGGAGGCCCATCCCGACAGCCGTTCATCCCGGATCCTGGTCCGGGAGGGGGTGCGGTCCTCGATGACCTGCCCGCTGCTGGTCGAGGGACGGCCCGTCGGCCTGCTCTTCCGGTCGTCCAGGCGGCCGAGGGCCTACGGGGAGGCCGAGGTGGCGATGCACCTGGCAGTGGCCGAGCGGCTGTCCCTGGCCGTCGAGAAGGCCTGGCGCATCGAGCAGCTGGCTGCCGCCAACGCCGCCTACTCCGAGATGCTGGGCTTCGTGGCCCACGAACTGAAGAGCCCCGTCGGGGCGATGGTGCTGGAGGCCCGGATGATCCTCGACGGCTATGCCGGCCCGGTCCCGGACGCCCAGCGGCGCCGGCTGGAACGCATGGTGGCGAAGGGGGAGTACCTGCTGGGACTGGTCCGGGACTACCTGGACCTGGCCCGGGTCGAGGCCGGGGATCTGGCGCCGGCGGTCCGGGACGAGGTGGACCTGGCCGGCGAGGTGCTGGAGATGGCCATCGAGATCGCAGGCCCCCAGGCGGCCGACAAGGGCATCACCATCGATCGGGACTGGCCCGAGGCCCCCTTCCCGGTGGCGGTGGACCCGGACCTGATGCGCATCGTGGCCGTGAACCTGGTGGGCAACGGCGTCAAATACGGCCGGGAGGGGGGTCGGGTCCGGGTCTCGGCCCGGCGTACCGCCGAGGGCTTCCGGGTGGCGGTCTTCAACGAGGGTCCCGGCTTCCCCGAGTCGCAGCGCGGGCGGCTCTTCCGGAAGTTCAGCCGCGTGCAGGATCCCGAACTGATGCGCCGGAAGGGGACCGGCGTGGGGCTCTACACGGTCGCTCGCATCGTGCGCCTGCACGGGGGCCGCGTGGGCGCCGAGAGCGAACCGGGTTCCTTCGCCGAGTTCTGGTTCGAGATTCCCCAGCCGCCGGTGGTCGGTGGGGCCTCCTGACCCGGCAGGACCGTCAGGCCCGGCCTACCGTTCCAGCCACGCGACCTCGGCGAAGACCGGCCAGTGGTCCGAGGGGAACCGGAGCGGGTCCCCATACTGCGACAGGTCCATGTACCACCGCGTGACGGTCCAGGGGTGGGGATCGGCCAGGAAGATGTGGTCGATGTGGATGTCGTGGGACCAGGGCGGCACGGGGTCGATGTTGGAGATCTGCTCGGGGGCCGTGGCCAGGGCCCAGGCGTCCTGGAACCGGAAGCCGTCCTCGGCGAGACCGGTCGTCAGGATGCGGTAGGCCTCGCTGGAGGGCTCCGAGTTGAAGTCGCCGACCAGGACACCGGCAGGGAGGCCGCCAGCGGCACGGTGCGTTCCAGCACCATCGGCGCGCTGCGGGCCTGGGCGGGCTGGTTGTTGTCGAAGTGGGTGTCGATGAAGACCAGTTCGCGGCCCGATGGCCGGTCCAGCAGGCGCACCCAGTGGACCTGCCGCGGGATCACCTGCCCGTCGGCCAGGCCGACGGACCAGGGGATGTCGGGGGTCGGACTGAGCCAGTAAGTAGATGCCGTCGTCCAGTCGGGCGAAGCGGTCGGCGCGGTAGAGGATCGTCACGTCGGGGTTCGGCAGGTACCAGTCCTCCGGGTCCGTGAAGTAGAGGGCCTCCATCGGTCTGGGGGCCAGAGCCGCCACCTCGGCCACCTGGTCCGCGAAGAAGATCTCTTGGAGCCCCACCAGGTCCGGGTCGGCCCGGGCCAGGATGTCCCGGAAGGCCTCCAGGCGATCGGTCCAGGGGGCGTAGGCCGGGTCGCACCCGTCGCACAGGACGTTGAAGTCCAGCACCCGGAAGCGCGGGGGTTCCGGCGGGACGGAGGGATCCCCCGGGAGGTCGCCGGGGCCGTCGGAGGCGACGTCGGATCCGGGGTGGTTGTCTCCGTGGCATCCGGCCTGGGCGATCCAGCATGGCAGGACCAGACTCGCCGCGATCGCTCTCGGGAACCTGGCATGACCCATCCCGGCCTCCCTCGACACCCCGGCCGAGGATACACCCCTCGCAGGCCGCCTGCACCGGCCGGGATGCTGCGTGGCGGGTCGGTCTGACCGCGCCGAGGCGGGCGTTCGCCCATTGCCCTCGCCGCGACGTATCGATACCATTCTGGTTCTGGAGACACGGGGTGTGTGGATCGATTCTCGGGACCACCTGGGGATGGCAGAAGGGGGTCCCGTCTTGAGGTGTCCCGGCGGGTCATTGCACATCGCCGGAAGGGGTTGTCGGAGGTGGCGTCATGAAGCAATCGCTGGCCTGGATGGTGGTTTGTGTGGTGGGGGCCATCGGGTGCGCCCCGGGGGGCGGGGGATTGGGGACCGACTCCGGGCCCCCGGGGGCCGATCTCTGGGACCCTGGGGTGCCAGGCGACATCGGTTCGCCCGATGGGTCGATCCTTCCGGACCCGGCCATGGATGCCGCGTCCTCCGATGCCGCCGGTCCGGTCGATGCCCTCGTCGCCTTCGATTTCGGGCCGGCCCCCGAGATCCCCTCTCCGCCGGTCGAGGAGAAGCCCTCGTCCTCGATCTGCGTCGATCCGGACGTCCCGGGCATCTCTCCGAGACCCCTCTGGGGACGCATCGTCCAGCCTGGCGCCGACGGCGGCGAGGCCATTCCCGACTACGTCGAGGTCTCCCGGAACTTCAACCTGGTCAAGAGCCTGAAGATCCTGGCCTCGGTGATGACGAAGGCCTCGAAGCGCATGCGGGTGGATGCAGAGGACCCCCTCTCGGGGGTCGTGGACGCCTTTCCCCCCGAGGCGACGGGTCACTGCATCTGCAACGGCTGCTCGCTGCAGGGCGCCGCGGCGACCGCCTGGGAGCAGGCGGAGCAGCAGGTCCAGGCCCTGTTCCAGGGCGACGGCGCGAATCTGCCCCCCATCGCGACGTTCCTGCAGGACCTGATCGACCACTTCCTGAAGCGCCTCGAACAGGGGTCCATCGAGGCCCTCCACGAGGTCGCGACGGTGGCCCCCATCCGCTGGAGGACGATGGCCCAGGACCGGGCGGCGGCTCGGGTGAACGAGTTCCTGGCCGCCTGCCAGGTACCGCCGCTGCCGGCCCAGGACGTGGCGGACCTCACGGCGCAGGTCCAGGACCTGGCCCAGACCTTCCGGGACGAGATGGGTGATGTCCTGCAGGCCCTCCGGGAGGTGGACCTGCCGGCCCTGAGGCAGCAGGTCGGTGGGCTGCTGGACGATGCGAAGGCCCTGTGGAAGCAGTTTCGGCAGGTGGGGTCCCTGGGAGACCTCCTGGACAAGACCCGCTGGGATTCCGTCCGATCCACGGTCCAGAACCTCGTTCCCCGGGCCCGGGCCATTGCGCAGCAGATGGCTCCCCTGGCCGACGCCCTGGAGCAGGCCGTCCAGAACGTCGGGCCTTCCATCCAGCAGACTGCATCGCAGGTCCAGGGCCTGCAGGGGGCCCTGACGACCCTGGCCCAGGCCGCCGGGAGCAGCCCCTGTGCCCAGGATGCCCAGGTCCTGGCCGCCCACCTGGCCACCTTCCAGGCGCACCTCCAGCAGGACCTCCAGGACGTCGCCTCCACGGTGGCCCAGCAGACCGCCTCGGACCTCCGGGAGGTCGGACGGTCCGTGCTGGAGGATGGTCTCAGCGACCTCCAGGGCGCCACGATCGACGCCCTCGAGCAGCAGGTCGTGCAGCCCTACCTCAACATGCTCAACAACGGCCTCGAGGGGTGCCATCTGCGGGACACCCGGGCGGCCTGCGACCACTACTGCCAGGCCTACCAGGGGACGCTGGTCTGGCTGCCCAACGACTACTTCAAGACGCCCAGGGTCACCCCCTCCACGGTGGCCCAGGCGGGCCTCTTCGTGCTCAAGCAGATCGGCTGGCTGGACCAGGTCGTCCAGGGCATCCAGCAGTCCGGTTCCGGCGGGGCCCTGATGGAGGGCATCGGACAGGCGGCCCAGGTGGTCGGGTCCGCCGCCGAGATGCTGGCCAACTTCGCCGACCTGCTGGAACGCTTCCTCAAGCACGTGGACACCTTCACCGAGGGCTATCACCTCGGGGCCTATGACACCCTGCGGCCGCGTCTGCACCAGTGCGTCGGGTACGCTGGTCACGGCACCTTCGCCCAGATGGGCAACATCGGCGGGTCCGGGTTCCGGATCGGGGCCCGCTACACCTCCCACAACCTGAGCCGGAGCCACCGGGTCCAGGTCCGGACCGGCGGTTTCGGCGTGAGCGTGCTGGGGCGCAGCCTGAGCCTCGCCCCCAGCATCGAGATCAACACCCAGATCGAGGGCTGGCGGCTCTGGGACCCGACCCGGCCCTTCGGGCTGCCCGTCTCGACCCAGGTGACCGTGGGACAGATCGGCCGCTACGACCTCTTCCACCTGGTGGACGCCGGGGAACTGCAGGCGGCGGGCCTCGTGGACCAGAGTGGCCACGTGAACCTCTTTGTCCGCCCCCTCTATCCGACGACCTATCTGGACGACCAGGGGCAGACCCGGGTGTGGCCCCGGCCGGAGGTCCTGGCGCTGGTTCCCTCCGAGGGGAGCAGCACCGCGGTCTTCGGCGCCGGCCTCAACTTCGACCCGAAACTGAAGCCCATCCGCAAGGACCTGCCCACCATCCAGATCTGGCCACCGTGGGTCACCGCGACGCCCTGGTTCCAACTGGCCGCGGCCCTGGAGTGGTTCTTCCAGGCGAATCGGTTCCTGGACCGCATCCTGGAGCAGGTGAACCGCAACCTGCCGCCTGCGGACCGCCTGACTCCCGACGACCTGAAGCGGGACATGCATGCCTTCCAGGCGCCGGATCTCACCGGGGACGACGGCACCTCGGTCACCGTGGAGCCCTCGGCAGGGGTGGACCTCACGGTGGGGTTCAGCGTCTGGAAGGTCCGCTTCGGGGTGACTCTCGGGCTGGGCCTCGAGGTCTCCATCGAGCCGGGGGGCGCCGGCGGCATCGTAGACTTGAACGCCTCGCTGGTGGACACCCTCCGGCACTCGAATCCCCCCGAGGAGGCCCCGTGTTCGCCGGTCTACGTTGGCCGGACGTCCTACCAGTGCAACAACCGATTGTTCCGGGACTCGGAAGGCCAGTCCATCTCGCAGGCCGACTACTCCTGCGTCGCGGCCGGGGAGGGGTCCTGCTGCATCCAGATCGCCTGCGACCCGAAGGCCCCCCAGAAGTGCCAGGAGATTGGCCGCAAACTGGGCGTCGAGTGGCCCCTGGCGCTGTGCCTGGATGCCTGGACCGGCATCGACAAGCAGGTCTGTGCCCTGCTGAACCAGGGGCAGCAGGCCCAGGTGATCCAGGCGATCCAGGTGGCGAGCCAGTGGCTCGGCTACATGCCCTTCGGCACCGTCCCGCTCCGGGAGGCCCTGGTGGCGATCAAGAACGCCCTGGCCTCGTTCCAGGTCACCGGGACCTGGGGATCGTCCCGGTGTGCCCATTCGGAGTGTCAGACCGCCTTCAGCACCGGGTGGATCAACCAGTCACCGCCCACCGAGTGCGAGACCCACGGCTACTGCCTTGGCGGGGACGGGACTACGGAGCACGACCGGACCGAGGGCCAGTGCGGCAAGGAGGCGACCTTCGTTCCCTACCAGTGCGTGAAGACGATCGAGGAGGACCTGGACCACTGGGAAGGGGCCGGCTGCTCGCCCCTGCAGCATGGCTATCCTTCGGCCTGCGGCTGTCTCCGGGACCAGGACTGCGTCGAGGGCCTGGAGGTCTGCGACCCGGTCACGGGCCGGTGTGCCTCGGCGTCGACCCAGGAGGCGATCTCCTGCCTCTGTGACGGAGGGGCCTGCCCCCCGGGGCGGGACTGCGTGGACGGGGCCTGCATGAAGCCCTGCGCGCAAGACGACGAGTGTCCCGGGCCCCAGGTCGTCTGCGCCCAGGGGCACTGCCGCCCGACGGCCTCGATTCCCACCGCCGAGCAGGTGGTCTCGGGCATCCGGGGCGTCGGTGCGCCGATGCACGCGGTGTCCACCTACGCGATGAGCACCCTGGACTTCACGAGCCGCTTCCGCATGCACCTGACCATCGGTGCCGAGTTCAAGATCTTCGGCAAGAAGCGGTCCTGGAAGATCCTGGAACTGGCGAAGGCCTGGAACATCGGGCATCCCACCAGCAAGGCATGGTATCAGCCCGGACTGGAGGCCCGCTACCAGCACCAGTGCCAGTCCGTGGAGGGCGAGGGGGTGACCAACTACTTCCCCCATGGCCGGACCGACGACACGACGGGCCTGCTGGACCTCGCGGGGGCCACGGACCCCCAGCTGTGCCTGGCCGCGGCGAACGTCTGCCGCTATCCCGCCGAGGGGGCCTTCTTCGCCCAGTATCCCGATTTCGTGCCCCCGGACCAGGTCGGCCCCCGGAACACCTGCTCCACCGCGAACCCTGAGGCCTGCGAACTCGCGAGTTTCCTGGACTGGTGCACCGCCACGATGCCCGGGCGCGTCTCGGACCCCCATCCATCGACCTCCGAGGACATCTGGCAGGGAGTGTCGGACACGGTGGCCTGGGGCGAGGACGTGGGCATGGACCTCTGGGGCAGCGCCCAGTTGTGCATCAACGGCAAGGTCTGGACCCAGGCCCTCCTGGCCCTGCCCGGCAACCTGGAGGCCCTGGACTGTCGCTACACGGACCCCCGGACCGCCATCACCTGGACCTTCCCCTGTGCGGACATCCACGAGCAGATGCTTCGGATCTGGGGGTGCCTGGACGTCCACGGCACGGTGCCCTATGCGAGCCAGATGGCCACCTATCCCGGCGCCCAGGTCTTCACCCAGTGGCAGGGCAGGGACGTGCTCGTGCTGGATGCCCTGTTCGATCCCGTGCCGATCGTGGACCCGAACCACGTGACGCCCAATGCCGTCGAGTGGGACCTCTCGCCGCAGCACCTGAAGCCGGCCATCCGGCAATACTTCCAGCCGCCCCTGGGGGTGAACCTGGCGGACCTGTGGGTCCAGGGCCTGGCCGACTGCTTCGACCGGCGGTATCAGGACCCCCTGGAGACCCGCTGCGAGTGTCAGCAGGATGCCGACTGCCTCGCCTGGGCCAGCCAGGGCCAACTGGTCCGGTGCGCCGCAGGAGCCTGCGAGGCCTTTGGCGACGGTCCCGACGGGGCAGCGACCTGGCAGCGGATGCAGTGTCCCGTGGTGGAACTGGGCGTCGAGGTCGTGGCGGGTCCCTGCTGCGGCGACGGCAAGGTCGAGTGGACCCAGGACCTGTCCTACGTCGAGGAGTGCGATGACGGCAATCTGGTGGACGGGGACGGTTGCTCGTCCCTGTGCCGGATCGAGGGCGAAGTCGGTCCCCCCTCCCGGATGGCCTGCGTGGACTGGATGAATCCCCAGTGCGAGCCTCGGCAGTGCCGTCTGCCCGGCGGCGAGGTCGGCCGTTGCGCCCGGACCGCCGCAAAGACCTGCGACTGCCTCTGATCCGAAACGATCTTCTCTCCCGGGGCCCGCGTTCGAGACATCCGGCGGGAGGCCACGACCGGACGCGTCACCGGGCGGCGGTCACGGGGCCTGCCTCCTCGGGCAGGTGCTGTGGGAAATCGGTCCCGCGACGCTCCCGATGGGGCCCCGTGGGTCGTTGGCAAGGGCTTTCCGGGATGGACCCATCGGTCTCGGCGGCGGTGGCCGTTCTGATTCTTCAGGTCCAGCCCCCAGTCTCGCGCCTGATCGACATCGGCATGGTTGTTCTTGGAGGAGACCCGGCATTCATTGTAATCAAGAGGGATCAGGCGTCGGAGGCGCGTTGTGTGCCGGAGTCTCCTGGAACGTGCTCGTCATGTGGGCACCGAGTTCGCGGCGCCCGGCACCATCGTCAGACCGGGCGTTCTCGCTGGTTCTCATCGACATTGATCTGTTCAAGCGGGTCAACGACACCGTGGGGCACGTCGAGGGCGACCGCCTCCTGCGACAGGTCGCGGGGCGGATGGCCGCAGACCTCCGTCAGGCGGACCTCGTCGGTCGGTATGGCGGGGAGGAGTTCGTGCTGTTGCTGCCGGAGACGCCGGTCGAAGGGGCGGTCGCCGTGGCCGACCGCCTGCGCCGTCGCATCGCCGACGAGCCCTTCCTGCTTCAGGGCGGACCTCGGGACATCACCATCAGCCTGGGAGTCGCCACCCTGGCCGCCGGCGAGACGGTCCTGCTGGACGAGGTCCTCCGTCGCGCCGACGTGGCGCTGTACGACGCCAAGCACAGCGGCCGCAACCGGGTCGCCATCTGGCGCGGGGACCACTGACTTCCCGTCGGCGGGTCTGGCAGGCCGGCAGGTCTTTCCGGATTGCGGGGCCGATCACGGGCAGGGCAGAAGCACCGCGAGAGGCAACACGGGATCCTCCGAATCAGGTACTATCGGCCCCTGGTCATGGGGGTCCAGATGAGCCGGCTTGAAGACCTTCACGTCCATGCAGTCGTTGGGGGAATCGTTCCCGATGCCCCCGTCACCGTGGTGAGCGTTCAGTGGATCGGCAGCGATGCCCTGTATTTGACTTACAGGGACGTTGCGGGACGGGTCGGCCAGGATCTGCTGTACCGGACCGACGAGATGCGCCTCCAGGTCGTCGAATCCGGGCGTCCGTTCAGCCTGGATGGCGACGGGGACCTGTTCCGTCTGGTGTCCGAGGCGCACCGCATCCGCCTGGCCTATCTCTTCGATCCGCTCCTCGCGGTCCACACGTCGCTGCTGGACCCGCTCCCGCACCAGATCACCGCGGTGTACGGGGCGATGATCCCGCGCCAGCCTCTGCGATTCCTGCTCGCCGACGACCCGGGCGCCGGCAAGACCATCATGGCCGGCCTCCTCATCAAGGAACTGATGGTCCGGGGCGACGTCCAGCGGTGCCTGATCGTCTGCCCCGGCAACCTGGTCGAGCAGTGGCAGGACGAACTGTACCGGCGTTTTCATCTCCCCTTCGAGATCATGACCAACGACCGACTGGAGGCCGCCCGGACCGGCAACTGGTTCGTCGAGCAGGACCTCGTCATCGCTCGCCTGGACAAGTGCGCCCGCGACGACGCGGTCCAGGCCAGGCTCTCCGCTCCCCAGTGTCGGTGGGACCTCGTGATCGTGGACGAGGCCCACAAGATGTCCGCCACCTTCTTCGGCGGCGAAGTGAAGTTCACCAGGCGCTACAGACTCGGGCAACTCCTGTCGGGGCAGACCCGGCACCTTGTGCTCCTGACCGCGACGCCCCACAACGGCAAGGAAGAGGATTTTCAGTTGTTCATGGCGCTCCTGGACGGCGACCGCTTTGAGGGCCGCTTCCGGGACGGCGTGCATCAGGTGGACGTCTCGGACCTGATGCGTCGCATGCTCAAGGAACGTCTGGTCAAGTTCGACGGGACGCCCCTGTTCCCAGAACGGGTCGCCTACACCGTGCCCTATCGCCTCTCTGACCAGGAGGCCCATCTCTACAGAGAGGTCACGGCCTACGTCCGCGACGAGTTCAACCGCGCCGAGGCCATGAGGGATGACCGGCGCGCCGGAACTGTGGGCTTTGCCCTCACGATCCTCCAGAGGCGGCTCGTCTCCTCGCCGGAGGCGATCTATCAGTCCCTGCGTCGCCGTCGCGAGCGGCTCGAGGTGCGACTGCGGGAGATGGAGGTCGCCCGCCGGGGTGGCAGGACCCCGTTGGTTCCCTCCAGCCCCACCATGGATCCTGAGGACCTGGACGACCTCGACGACGCGCCGGAACAAGAGGCGTCCGGGAAGGAAGAAGAGGTCCTCGATCAGGCCACGGCGGCCCGGACCATTGAGGAACTCGCAGCGGAAATCGCCACCCTGAAGCGGCTTGAGGCCATGGCCCAGGCCGTGCGGCAGAGCGGCGTGGACCGCAAGTGGCAGGAACTCGCCTCGCTGCTCTCCGAGATCTTCACGTCCACAGCGCTGGCCTCCGGCGCCGCCGAGCCCTCGCTGCCCTACGGCGCCGGGCCCATCCCCAGGCCTTCGCCCTCCCCGAGCCACAAACTGGTCGTGTTCACCGAGCACCGTGACACGCTGCGCTACCTGGCCGATCGGATTGCCACGCTGCTCGGCCGTCCTCACGCCGTGGTCACGATCCACGGCGGAATGGGGCGCGACGAGCGGCGCAAGGCCCAGGAGGCGTTCCTCCACGACCCGGAAGTGCGGGTCCTTGTCGCCACCGACGCGGCCGGGGAAGGGATCAACCTCCAGCGCGCGCACCTGATGGTCAACTACGACCTCCCCTGGAATCCCAACCGGATCGAGCAGCGCTTCGGTCGCATCCACCGGATCGGACAGACCGAGGTGTGTCATCTGTGGAACCTCGTGGCCGAGCAGACCCGCGAGGGCGACGTGTACCGGCTCCTGCTCGAGAAACTCGAACAGGCTCGCCAGCGGCTGGGCGGACAGGTCTTCAACGTGCTCGGGAAACTCCAGTTCGATGGCAGGCCCCTGCGCGACCTGCTCATCGAGGCCATCCGGTACGGGGAGCAGCCGGAGGTGCGGGCGCGACTCACGCAGGTCGTGGTCGGCGCCCTGGACCCGGACCATATCGGAGGGCTCCTCGATGAGCGGGCCCTCGTCCACGAGGTCCTCGACCCCTCCCGACTGATGCGCATCCGGGAGGACCTGGAGCGCGCCGAGGCCCGACGCCTCCAGCCTCACTTCATCGAGTCGTTCTTCCTGGAGGCCTTCCGCCGGCTCGGGGGGACCGTGCGCGAGCGGGAGCCCAAACGGTACGAGATCACCCATGTCCCGGCCGTGATCCGCCAGTGCCACCGGGGGAGGGGGACCGGCGAGCCGGTGCTCGACCGCTACGAGCGCATCACCTTTGAAAAGGCCCTGATCGCCCCTCCGGGACAGCCTGTCGCGGCGCTCGTCTGTCCGGGACATCCCCTGCTTGATGCCGTGATCGACCTGGTCCTGGAGCCTCACCGGGACCTGCTCCGCCGGGGCACGGTGCTGGTGGACGAGCAGGACGTCGGCGAGGAACCGCGCCTGGTCTTCTACCTGGAACACGGGGTCCGGGATGCCGGCATGACCTCGTCCGGCGATCCCAGGGTGATCTCTCGGCGGATGCTGTATATCGAGATGGACCGCGACGGCCATATGCGGCATTCCCAGTACGCGCCCTACCTTGACTTCCGCCGGCTTCGACCTGACGAGCCCCAGCCCGAGGCCATCCTGCAACGCCCGGAATGTGCCTGGATCACGCAGGACATCCAGAATCAGGTGTTTCAGCACGCCATTCTGCACGTGGTGCCGGAGCACCTCGAAGAGGTCCGGACCCGGCGCCGGGAGTGGGTCGAAAAGACCCGGACCGCCGTGAAGGACCGGCTCACCAAGGAGATCGCCCTCTGGGATCACCGAGCAGAGCAGTTGCGCCTCGAGGAGCAGGCCGGGAAGGTGAACGCCCGGCTGAACTTCCAGGAGGCCCGGCGCCGGGCGGACGAGATCGAGGCCAGGCTGAAGCGCCGCATGGCCGAACTGGACCGGGAGGCCCAGGTCACCGCTCTCCCGCCCGTGGTGATGGGGGCCTTCCTGGTCGTACCGATCGGGCTCATCACCCGCATGACCGGGCAGACCACCTCCGGCCGGACCTCCGACACGATGGAGTCTGCGGCCCGGGCCCGGGCCATCGTGATGGAGGTCGAGCGCGGGCTCGGATTCGAGCCCGTGGACCGGGAGTACGACCATCTGGGCTACGACATCGAGAGCCGCGACCCGCGCACCGGCCGCTTGCGCTTCATCGAGGTCAAGGGCAGGGTGTCCGGGGCCGCGACCATCACGGTGACCCGCAACGAGGTCCTGACCTCGCTGAACACGCCCGACGCCTACATCCTGGCCATTGTGGAATTTCTGGACAGCGGCGACCACCGTGTCCACTACGTCCGCCGCCCCTTCCACCGGGAACCGGATTTCGGTGTCACCAGCGTGAACTATGATCTGGCGGAACTCCTGGCCAGGGCGGAGGAGCCGAGATGAGCGCACCACCCCCGGAGCCCAAGGTCTATCACATCACGCACGTGCGCAACCTGCGTGGCATCCTCGACGCGAAGGGACTGTTGTCGGATGCGCGAATCACCGCGCAAGGCGGACCAAACCGGGGCATCGGCATGCCCATGATCAAGCAGCGGCGCCTCGAGCTCGAGGTGCCGTGCCATCCGGGAACCGTCGTTGCGGATTACGTCCCTTTCTATTTCTGCCCCCGATCCGTCATGCTCTACGTGCTGCACTGTGGCAACAACCCGGAACTGCGATATCGCGGCGGACAGGACCCGATCATCCACCTGGAAGGGGACCTTCATCGAATCGTGCAATGGGCCGGCACCAACGGCGTTCAGTGGGCCTTCTCCCTCTCGAACGCGGGCGCACGCCATGCGGAGTTCCGATGCAATCTCGACGACCTCTGTGAACTCAACTGGGAGGCCATCAACGCAACGGATTTCCGTGACCAGGACCTGAAGGAAGGGAAGCAGGCCGAGTTCCTCGTGCACGGGTTCGTCCCATTCGACCTGATTGTCCGCATCGGGGTGAAGAGTCGGGAGGTCCAGGCAGAGGTGCTGCGTGAACTGGCCCAGACCCGCTATTCATCACCCGTGGATGTCATACCGGGCTGGTATTACTAGTCAGGGAGGTGGATCGTGTTGGAGTACCTGACCGGCAACATCCTCGATGCGGACGCCGAGGCCCTGGTCAACTCTGTCAACTGCGTCGGGGTCATGGGTCGAGGCATCGCACGCCAGTTCAAAGAGGCATGGCCCGACAACTTCCGGGCCTACGCCGACGCCTGCCGGCGAGGGGAAGTCCAGCCAGGCAGGATGTTCGTGTTCGAAACGGGACGACTCACGAACCCCCGTTACATCATGAACTTCCCGACGAAGCGCCATTGGCGCGGCAAGTCGCGTCTGGAGGATATCGAGGCGGGACTGCGCGCGCTGAAGGAGGAGATTCGCCGCCGGGGCATCCGTTCCATCGCGATACCGCCACTGGGTGCCGGCCTTGGTGGGCTCGATTGGGGGGTGGTCCGCAGTCGGATCGAACAGGCATTGGGGGACCTGGGCGACGTGAGGGTGATCGTCTTCGAGCCGACCGAGACGACACCGCTTCCTCGCAGCGTGCGCCGTGGCGAGGTCCCGACGATGACCACTGGCCGGGCCGCCCTGGTGGGGCTGATGGACCTGTATCGGCGCGCATTGCTCGACCCATTCGTTTCGCTGCTGGAAGTCCACAAACTGCTGTATTTCATGCAGGAATCCGGTGAACCTCTGCGGCTGCGTTTCCTGAAGGGCCCCTACGGTCCCTACGCCGAAAACCTGCGACATGTCCTGCACGTCATCGAGGGGCACTACATCTCGGGCTACGGGAACGGGGGCGACCAACCGTACAAACCCCTGGAACTCCTGCCTGGGGCCGTGGAGGACGCCAGGCGCGTCCTTGAGGCGCACCCCGAGATCGCTCTGCGGTTCGAGCGTGTCCGCGAACTCGTGGAAGGCTTCGAATCCCCGCATGGTCTGGAACTGCTCGCGACGGTTCACTGGATCGCCACGCGCGACAGGCCGGAAACGGAAGACGACCTGGTCGCCCGTTTCTACGCCTGGCACGACCGCAAGCGACAGTTCAGCCGGCGACAGGTCCTGCGGGCGCTTGAGGTCTTGAGACAGAAGGGCTGGGTCCAGTTCACATAAATGGGGTCTTGATGGGTACCGCAAAGAAACTGATCGAAGTCGCCATGCCGCTGCCGGAGGTCAACGACGCCTCGGCGTATGACAAGATGCCCGGGATCGGGCCGCACCCGAAGGGGATCCACCAGTGGTGGGCCAGGTTGCCGCTGCCAGTGGCCCGGGCCGTCCTGTTCGCGTCCGTGGTGGACGACCCTTCGAGCCACCCGGACCGGTTCCCGACCGAGGAGACCCAGGAGCGGGAACGGGAGCGGCTGTTCGGGGTCATCCGGCGGATAATGCAACCGAGGCTCCACGAGCACGAAGAGGTCTATGCCGAGGCCCGGGCCGAGATGCTCCGGCACTGCGGCGGGGCCTTGCCCCCGGTCCTGGACCCCTTCGCGGGCGGGGGATCGATCCCGCTCGAGGCCGCGCGCCTCGGGTTCGAGGCCCACGCGGGCGACCTGAACCCGGTGGCGCTGCTGCTGAACCGATGCAACCTGGAGGTGGTGCCTCGCTGGACGGATTGGCCTGCCGTGAACCCGCAGGACCGGGGCCGCATCGGCGGCACGGGCCAGGTTCGTGGCTTGACCGGCCTCGCCGCCGACGTCCGGTACTACGGCCGCGTGGTCCTGGAGCGGGCCCGGCAGCGCATCGGGCTTCTCTATCCGCCGGTCCGGGTGACCGAGGCGATGGCCTCGGAGCACCCGCACCTCCTGGGGCTCGTGGGCAAGGAACTGCCGGTCATCGCCTGGATCTGGGCCCGGACCGTGGCGAGCCCGAACCCCGCGGCCCGGGGGGCGCATGTGCCGCTGATGAGCACCTTCTGGCTGTCGAGCAAGAAGGGGGGCAGGGCATACCTGGAGCCGGTGGTGGACCGGGCGGCGGGGACGTGGCGCTTCCGGGTGCGCACGGGGGCGCCCGAGGACCGCGACGCAGTGAAGGCGGGGACCAAGACCGGGCGCGCGCAATTCCGTTGCCTCCTGACCGGCGACCCGATCACCGACGACTACATCAAGGAGCAGGGCAAGGCGGGCCGGATGGACGCGCGCCTGGTGGCCATCGTGGCCGATGTGGGCCGGGGTCGGGCCTACCTGCCGGCCACCGCCGAGCACGAGGCTGTCGTCCGGCAGGCTGAGCCGGGGTGGAGGCCGGAGGGGGATATTCCCACGAAGTTGACCGGTGGCACATGCGCGCTCTACGGCCTGAGCAGTCTGGGAGACATCTTCACCCCCCGTCAGTTGACCGCGATGGTGACGCTCTCGGACCTGGTGCGGGAGGTTCCGGCGGACGTGCGGCGGGACGCGCTGGCTGCGGGGCTCTCCGAGACCGATGCCGACGCCTACACCACCGCCGTCGCCACCTTCCTGGCCCTGGCCCTGGACCGCTGCGCGGATTTCAACAACTCCCTGTGCAGGTGGACACCTGGCAATCAGAAGATCATGAACCTTTTTGGCCGACAGGCCATCCCGATGGTCTGGGACTTCGGCGAAGCCAATCTGCTAGGCGACTCGGTTGGGGCCCTGATCACCTGCGCCGACTACGTGGCCGAATGCGTCGAGACGGTCTCGTCTCAGGACCAGGGCCACGCTTGCCCCCTCGACGCCGCGCAGCCCTGGGACGGCCTCCGGAACATCCTTGTCTCCACGGACCCGCCCTACTACGACAACATCGGCTACGCGGCCCTGTCGGACTTCTTCTACGTGTGGCTTCGGCGCACCATCGGGGACCTCCACCCCGACCTCTTCGGCACGATCCTGGTGCCCAAGGGCCCCGAACTGGTGGCCGCGCCCGAGCGCTTCGATGGCGACAAGCGCCGGGCCAGGGAGCACTTCGAGCAGGGCTTCCGGCGGGCCTTCGCGGCCCTGCGGGACAGGATGGACCCGCGTTTTCCGCTGACCGTCTATTACGCCTTCAAGCAGGACGACGAGGAGGCTGGGAGCGCGGGCGTCTCGCCTGCCGAGGGAGAAGAATGCGACCAAGAGGGTCGCGCTCCCAGGATTGACCTCACCACGGGCTGGGAGACCATGCTGAATGCCCTGATCGAGACCGGCTTTCAGGTCACGGCCACCTGGCCGGTCCGGGCGTCGCAGAAGTGGCGGATGAACGCCATGGAGGCAAACGCCCTGGCGTCTTACATCGTCATCGCCTGCCGCCCTCGCCCAGAGGATGCCCCCCAGACCGATCGCCGCTCCTTCGTGGCCGAGTTGCGACGCGACCTTCCCTCGGCCCTCCGGCGTCTCCAGCAGGGGAACATTGCCCCGGTGGACTTCGCGCAGGCCGCCATCGGCCCCGGCATGGCCATCTATTCCCGCTACAGCCGGATCCTGGAGGCGAGCGGCAGGCCCATGACCGTGCGCACGGCCCTCGGGCTCATCAACCAGACCCTCACTGAGGTCCTCTCGGAGCAGGAGGACGACTTCGATGCGGACACCCGCTGGGCCATCGCCTGGTACGACCAGAACGGCTTCGATCCGGGCGAGTTCGGTCAGGCCGAGGTCCTGTCGAAGGCCAAGGTCACCAGCGTCGCCGGACTCGTGACCGCCGGGGTGGTGGAATCGCGCGGCGGGAAGGTGCGGCTGCTTCGGCCCGAGGAGTTGCCGAAGGACTGGGACCCGAGCACGGACCGGCGCTTCACGATCTGGGAGGCGACGCACCACCTGCTGCGCCTCTACTGGCATGAACAGGCAGGTGACCGGGCGACCGGCGACCTGTTGAGGCGCCTCGGCCCTCTCGGGGACCTGGCGAGGGACCTGGCCTATCGCCTCTTCGCCATCGCCGAACGCAGGGGCCGCTCAGCCGATGCCCAGGGGTACAATGCCCTGGTCATGGGCTGGCCGGAGGTCACTCGGCTTGCAAAGGAGGCCCCCGTGCAGGAGCAGACCCTTCTGTGAGGAGTGAACGATGTCGATGACCAATCACGAGCGCGTGGGCAAGGCGCTGGATTTGCTTCGGGCCGGCCTTGCGCCCTTCGTGGAGCGGGAGTTCCGCGATGCCTTCGGCGACGACATGCCGGCCGAGGTTGCCCGGTTCCTGGACGACGACCGCCTGAACATGGGGCGCCCGGCCGGGGAGTGGGACGTGGCGGCCCTCCTCAAGGTGATGTGGGAGTCCTGGAACGAGGTCTTCCGCAGGACGCTCGGGTTCGCGGAGCGAAGCCTCGTGTCCGAGTTGCGGGGCTGGCGCAACCGGTGGGCCCATCAGGAGGCGTTTTCGAGCGACGACGCGGACCGGGCCCTGGACTCGGCCGAGCGGTTGCTCACGGCCGTGTCCGCGCCCCAGGCGGAGGAGGTCCACCGGATCAAGATGGACCTCCGGCGGCTCGTGTTCGATGAACAGGTGCGCGCCGAGAGGCGGCGGCTCGGGGGATCGCTCATCGGGGCGGGGGCGGCCGGGGCGCTCAGACCCTGGCGCGAGGTTGCCGTCCCGCACCCGGACGTGCGCAGCGGTCGCTACCAGCAGGCGGAGTTCGCGGCGGACCTGTGGCAGGTCCATCTGGGTGAGGGGAGCGACGAGTACCGCGACCCGGTGGAGTTCTTCCGCCGGACCTACCTCACCGACAGCCTCGGGCACCTGCTGACCACGGCGGTCGCAAGGTTGTCCGGTGCAGGCGGCGACCCCGTCGTGCAACTTCAGACCAACTTCGGCGGCGGCAAGACCCACTCGATGCTCGCGCTGTATCACCTGTTTTCCGGGCATCCCCCGACGGCCCTGCCCGGTGTCGAGACCGTGATGAGGGCCGCGGGCGTGGCGGCCTTGCCTGCGGTCCGCCGGGTGGTGCTGGTGGGCAACCGCCTGTCGCCGGGCAACCCCGTGCAAAAGTCGGACGGCACCGTCGTGCGCACGCTGTGGGGCGAGTTGGCGTGGCAGGTCGGCGGGCGGGAGGCGTACGATCGCATCCGGGCCGATGACGAGCGCGCGACGAGCCCCGGGGACCGGCTGCGCGAGATATTCAGGGATTACGGGCCGTGCCTGGTGTTGATTGACGAGTGGGTGGCCTACGCGCGGCAACTCCACGACGCTTCCGACCTCCCGGGCGGCTCCTTCGAGACCCAGTTCACCTTTGCCCAGGCATTGACCGAATCGGCCCGCGCCGTGTCGAACTGCCTGGTGGTGGTGAGCCTGCCGGCGTCGGAGCAGGCCGCATCGCCCCACGCCCGGACCGAGGACGAGGAGGTGGGCGGGCTCCGGGGCCGCGAGGCGCTGGACCGGCTGCGCAACGTGATCGGTCGTGTGGAGTCTTCCTGGCGGCCCGCCTCCGCCGAGGAGAGTTTCGAGATCGTGCGGCGACGGCTCTTCGAGCCGTTTTCGGACCCGGAACAGTTCACGGCGCGGGACGTGGTGGCCTTGGCATTCGCGGACCTGTACCGGGCGCAGCGCGGGGAGTTCCCGCCCGAGTGTTGCGAGGCGGGCTATGAACAGCGCCTCAAGGCCGCCTATCCCATCCACCCCGAGGTCTTCGACCGCCTGTACGGCGACTGGTCCACGCTGCTCACGTTCCAGCGCACGCGCGGGGTCTTGCGCCTGATGGCCTCGGTGATCCACAGCCTGTGGGACAAGGGCGACCGGAGTCCGTTGATCCTCCCGAGCAGCATTCCGATGGACGACCCGCGGGTGCAGTTCGAGATCACGCGCTATCTGTCGGACAACTGGGTGCCGGTGATCGAGAAGGACGTGGACGGCCCGGGGTCGCTGCCGGTCCGCCTCGATGCCGAGGTGGATAATCTGGGACGGTATTCGGCGTGCCGGAGGGTCGCGCGCACGGTCTATTTCGGGTCCGCGCCTGTGACCGGGGCGGCCCACCGGGGGCTCGAGGACCGTCGGGTGCGGCTCGGCTGCGTGATGCCGGGGGAGTCGCCGGCCAACTTCGGGGATGCCTTGCGGCGGCTCGCGGCCGCGGCGACCTACCTGTACCAGGACGGCAATCGCTACTGGTATGCCACGCAGCCCACGGTGACGAAACTGGCCGAGGACCGGGCGGAGCAACTGCGGCGCGAGCCGGACAAGGTGGCCCGGGAGGTGGAGCGCAGGGTCAGGCAGGACGTGCGCCAGGCCGGCGACTTCAGTCGGGTCCACCCGTTTCCGCAAGGCAACGCCGATGTCCCGGACGACCTCGAGGCGAGGCTGGTGGTCCTGGACACGTCCGCTCCGCACGCGCGGGGCGATGACCACAGTGCAGCCTTGCGCCGGGCGCGGGACCTCCTGGATTCGCGGGGAGGCGCGCCGCGTATCTATCGGAATACCTTGGTTTTTCTGACGGCAGATCAGGCGAGGCTTCAGGACCTCGAGGCCGCGGTGCGTCTGTATCTGGCCTGGGATTCCATCCTGGGTGATCGCGAGGCCCTGAACCTCGCCCCCCAGCAGGTCCGGCAGGCCGAGACGCAGCGGCAGGCCGCGGACCACATGGTGACGGCGCGCCTGCCCGAGACCTACATGTGGCTCCTGGTCCCGGTCCAGGTGGACCCGAATGCGGAGGTGACCTGGCAGGCCTTGCGGCTGCAAGGGGGGGAAGGGCTTGCGGTGCGGGCGAGCAAGTGTCTGCGAAAAGACGAGTTGCTGCTCGTGTCCTTCGCAGGCACGCGGCTGCGCATGGAACTGGACCGCGTGCCGCTGTGGCGTGGGGACCACGTGGAGGTCCGGCAACTGATCGAGGACTTCGCACGTTATCTCTATCTGCCGCGGCTGAAAGGCCCGGACGCGCTCCGAGCCGCCATCCGCGATGGGGTGGGCCTGATCACGTGGGGGCAGGACTCCTTCGCCTACGCCGATTTCTACGACGAGTCCTCGAGGCGCTACCGGGGGCTCAGGGGTGGGCAGGCCCTGGATCACATTTTGGAGACAGGACTGGTGGTCAAGCCCGATGTGGCGCGCCGCCAGATGGACCAGGAGGAGGATTCGGGCGGCCGAAGGGGTGCCCAAGGGACTGGAGGCAGCCAGGGGCAGGGTGGGGGTACGAGCGGATCCGGCCAACAGACAGGCGTGTCCGAGGTCCAGGCTCCCCATCGCTTTCACGGGAGTGTGCGCCTTGACCCTGTTCGGGCCGGTGCCGACGCGGGCCGGGTCGTCCAGGAGGTGCTGGCGCACCTGGTCGGAAGTCCGGACACCAACGTCTGCGTGACCCTTGAAATCGAGGCCACCTCGCCGAGAGGCTTCAGGGAAGACGTCGTGCGCATCGTGACCGAGAATGCCCGAACGCTGCGATTCACGGTCCAGGGCTTCGAAAGGGAATAGAAGGCGGACCTCCCCTGCACATGGCCGACGAGGAGGGGGCCCTGATGGAAGGCCTGGCCATTCCAAACAGATGGCAGAGGGGGCTTCCCACGGTCCGAGTGCTCCGGCCCTTCTCCAATCGTCCCGAGTCCTCTCGAACCTCCGCCATCGGGGAGATGACCCAGAATGGGGGTTCCGGAAACCGGGTGCAGACCAGGGCCAGTCCCTGACCAGCAAACGGGGTGCAGGACGCCGGGACGCCACCGGCCGGTGCTAGACTTCGGCCGTTGTGACGCGGCCTTGCGGCCCCGCTCGCCCTGGAGGTGACCGTGGTCCCGACCCTTCCCGACGGCGCCGGGCCGCTGCTGATGGCGCCCTTCCGGGTGGCCCTGGGCCTGCTGGGCCTGTCCCTGGGAGCGTCCCTGGTGCGCCCCGCCTGGGGCCGCGGGCCGGCGGCACTGGCCGCCGTTGCGCTGCTGGCCGGCCTGGCGATCCGGGGTCACTGCATCGCCTTCCTGCCCCTGACCAACAAGTTCGAGTCCTTTTCCGCCGCCGCCCTGGGCGTCGCCACGGCCGCCGTGCTGGCCTGGCGCCCGACCCGGGCCTTCGGCGCCTTTGCAACGGCCGTCGCCGCCGCCTTCCTGGCCGCGGCCCTGTCCTTCCCCAAGGCCCTGGCCTACCCGCCCCCCCTGATGCACACGGTCTGGTACTTCCTCCACGTGCCCCTGTCCTTCCTGGCCTACGGGGTCTGGACCATCGCTGCCGGCGCGGCCCTGGCATGGGCCCTTGAGGGCCGGGACCCCGCCTGGCTCCCCCGCATCCACCGCCTGGCCCTCCAGGGCCTGGGTCTCTGGTCTGCCTCCATGATCTGCGGCGGCGTCTGGGGCGTGCTGGCCTGGGGGGCCTACTTCCTGTGGGATCCCAAGGTCATCTGGTCCGTGATCCTCTGGTTTCATTACGCCACCTTCGTGCACGTCCGTCTGACCCCGTCGTTGCGCAGCCGCCCCTGGGTCGGCCCCGTCATGGCGGGCCTGGGCTTCCTCTTCGTCCTGGTGGCCTACGTCGGCACGTCCTTCTTCTTCGGGAGGTCCAGTCATGCCTTCGGCTAGGCGCGTCCTGCAGGTCGTGAGGTCCCAGGGCTTCGGCGTCGTGATGGGCCTGTCCACCGTGGTGCTGCTGGCAGTGGGGTCGGTCGTGCTGGTCATCACCGCCGAGGGCGCCTCGGCCGCGGTGGCCCTGGATGACGTGACGGCCTTCTTCCGGTCCCCGTCCCCCTGGCACCTCTGGCTCTACCTGCTCTTGCCGGTGCTGGCGCTTTACGGCCTCTCGACGCTGCTGGCCACCTGGGACTCGGTGCTGGACGCCTGGCGGGCGGGCCGTCGGCGCCCCTCGGCCTACGCCCCCGCCCTGATCCATGTGGCCTTTCTGGGGATGCTGCTGGCCCACGGGGTGGGGGGCTTCCTGGGGGCCGAACACGGCGTGGTGCGGGTGGGCCCCTGGTGGACCGACCTCCCCGGCGGCCGCCAGGCCCGGGCCCTGGACGTGCAGGTGGACGCCCACCCCGACGGCAGTCCCCGGCAGGTCACCGCCACGCTGGAGGTCCGGGACCCCGACGGGACCACCGATCGACGCGAGGTGGCCTACAACCGTCCCCTCATCGACGGCCTGGGCCGCGACCTGCTGCTGCTGGTCCGGGCGGTGCAGATGCCGGGGGGCCAGGGCGGCGCGCTGGTGCCCGTGGTCGTGCTGAGGGCCCGCCATGCCCCGGGGAACCCCTGGGCGCTGGCCTCGGCGGTGCTCCTGGGGCTGGGCCTGCTGGCCATGGGGCGGCGCTGGGGGTGACGCCTGTCGCCCGAAGGGGATGACCCGGCGGATGCGGCCTGTGCAGGTCATGGCCCACCGGCACGGCGACGTTCCTGCACGGCACGCCCGATTCCGGTCGCCGCCCCACGTCCTGATCGAGGCCGTGGCCTGCCGACTTGCCGCCGACGACCTTCCGGTCCTCATCCAGGGGAGGGGATGGGTGCTTTCGCCCAGGCCCACCGTGTGAACCCCACGGGATCGCTCGGGCCTGGCGCCCCGGGGCCACCCCGGATCGGTGGTATCATCCCCTCGCTTGGCCAGGAGTCGGCCGTGGGGACCCCGCCTCGGGTGATCTTCGCCGAGAACGAGGACTCCTTCACCTGGAACGTCGTCGAGTGCCTCCCGGTGCCCCGGGATGCGGTGCGGCTGGTCCGGGGCCGGGTGCTGGCGGCGGACCCGGCGGCCCTGGAGGGATTCGACGTGCTGGTGGTGGGGCCCGGGCCCACGGACCCGATCCGGGCCGGGCTGGTGGGGCTGGTGGAGGAGGCCGCCCGTCGGGGGCTGCCCACCCTGGGCATCTGCCTCGGGCACCAGGCCCTGGGGCTGTGCTTCGGGGCGCGGCTGGTCCGGGTGGAGCCCGTCCACGGCCGGGCCGACCCGGTGTCTTTCGGCCCCTCCCGGTGGTTCCCGGGGCAGGAAGGGGTTCACGAGGCCATGCGATACCACTCCCTGGTTCTGACCGACGTGCCGCCGCCCCTGCGGGTCGTGGCGGCCACCGTTGACGGCCTCCCGATGGCCGTGGAGCACCCGGATCTGCCCCTGGCAGGCCTGCAGTTCCACCCGGACTCCCACGGGACGCCTCGGGGACGGGAGGTCGTCCGGGCCTTCTTCGACGCCGTGGTGGGGAGGGGGCCGTGACCCTCTCCGACCTGGACCGCCTGCCCTCCTTCGCCCTCCTGGGTCCCGGCTTCGGGGGGGACGGGTGGCGCCTCCTGGATCCCCTGGAGCCCTGCGGGGCCGCCGCCGCCCGCCTGGCCTTCGCCCCCTTCGAGGCCGCCGGGGACCGTCCGTTCCTCTTCGGGGCGGGACGGGAGTCCGTCCTGTCCGGGGCACCGGATGGCGATCCCTGGGAGGGGACGCCGCGGCTGGACCCTGCGGGGTATCGCGAGGCGGTGGAAGTCATCCGGGAGTCCATCCGGGCCGGGGACGTCTATCAGGTGAACCTCACCGTCCGGGCCGCCCTCCCCGGGGCCACGGGGCCCACGATCCTGGCCGCCCTGTGCCGCCGGTGGGTGCCCCGCTTTGCGGCCTGGGTGCGCCTGCCCGACGGAACCGAGTTCGTGTCGGGGTCCCCCGAGCGCCTCTTCGTCACCGGGGGCGGCCGGGTGTTCTGCGAGCCCATGAAGGGCACCGCCCCGGCGGGGGAGGGTGACTGGCTGCTGGCCAGCGCCAAGGACCGGGCGGAACTGGCCATGATCACCGACCTGGTGCGCAACGACCTGACCCCGGTGTGCCGCCCTGGCACCGTGGAGGTCCCCTGCGCCCGGCGCCTGCTGGACCTGCCCTACGCGGTGCAGTCCGTCAGCGACGTGGTGGGCGACCTGCTGCCCGGTCTCTCTCCCCTGGACGTCCTGGCGGCCCTGCACCCGGGCGGATCGGTCGTCGGGGCTCCCAAGGGGGCGGCGCTGCAGGCCATCCGGCGTCTGGAGGCCGTACCCCGGGGGCCCTACTGCGGGGCGCTGGGCGTGCTGGAGGGCGACCATGCCGACTTCGCGCTGCTGATCCGCACCGCGGTCCGGGGGGCAGACGGCTGGTGGTACGGCGTGGGGGGCGGCATCGTCCACGACTCGGACCCGGCGGCCGAGTGGGAGGAGGTGCGGGTGAAGGCGGGGGCGCTGGCATGCGGTACACCACGGTCCTCGTGACCTCCCGGGGGCCCTTCCTCCTGGAGGGGCACCGGCGGCGCATCGCCCCGGAGGGCCCCGAGGCCCTGGCGGCCCTGGATGCCTTCCTGCGGGACGCGGCGCCGGGAGTGTACGGGGTGCGCCTGGAGGGCAGATGTCTGGTGGCGGTGCGCCGGGAGGGCACCGCGCTTCGCGACGGCATCCCGACGCGCCTCGCCTCGTCTCCGGTGGCGGGCCTTTCGGGGCCTCTGCCCAAGCCTCCCTCCCCCGGTCCCTACGACGCCGTGCGGCTGCCGGGGGTGGTGACCCTGCTGACCGACCCGGCGGGGACGGAGGTCTGGGAGGCCTGCCGGGCGGCCGTGGTGTCCTGGGACGGGCGTGGCTGGGTGGTGCCGCCCCGGGACCGGCCGGCGGTGGACTCGGTGGCCCTGGCGGCCCTGCGTGACCTTCTGCCGTTGCGGGAGGCGCCCATTCCCGTGGCCTCCCGCGATCCCCTGGTACTGATCAACGCGGTGGCGGGGGTGGTGGTGCCCGCCGTGCCGGGGCGGGATTCCCTGCCGGGGGAGGCCCTCCGGGAGATTCGGGCGGCGCTGGACCCCGGGGCGGATCGGGCGGACCGGATCGGGTCGGGGCCTTGAGAAGGCCGACAGGTCGCGGGGGTCGGGTCCGTGGCAGCGCACCGGGCAGGCGGAGGCGGCCCGGGTGGGACTCCCCACCGCAGTCACCGCAGGCAGTGGGAAGAGGGGTCACGCACGACTCGGGCCTGCCGTGTCACCCATGCCGGTTGCGCCATCGCGGGGGCTGGATTCGAGCCAGCGACCGTCGGGTGATGAGAGCCCATTTTCTCCATCCCGGTCACCCTGTGGTCAGGGATTGGTCAAACCGCGCCGAGGGAGATCCCGTCGCCGCAGGGGCTGGGCCGGACCCTCCTCCGGGGAAGTCGCGCCCCGGTCCAGGTCGGGTGGGGCATCCCGAACTGCGGCACGCCAACCACTGGACACTCCAAGGGAATCAGGCTCATCGTCGGCGAATGAAAAGTCTTCTGCCTTCGGTGTCGCATGGCGAAGAAGGAATGGGGCTTCTACGGGCGGCGCGACGAACTGGAATCGCTGACCCGGATCCTGCAGCGCAACCGCTGGTTCTTCGAGAAGGTCACGGGGCGCCGTCGCATCGGCAAGACCAGCCTTGTCCAGGAAGCGCTCAAGTCCATCCGGCGGGAACGCGTCGTCTATGCCCAGATCCCCGACTTCGACCCGGCCGGCGTGATCTCGGCCGTGCGGGACTTCTACTCGATGTTCGGCGTCGCCGGCCACGAGCCCCATGACCTGAAGTCCCTGGACGTCAGCATCGCGGCACTGGTCCGGGAGGGCTGGATCGTGGCGCTGGACGAGTTCCAGTACTTCCACCGGTCCTCGCCAGGGTGGGTCACTTTCCGGTGGCCGGAACCTCCGCCAAAACGGCCGACACTCGAACGAGGCTCGAGACCTCAGGCTGTCGTTCGCTCATCGAGCGCAACCTAGGCGGGCAGATACCGGCGATCGACGAGACCTCGGTTGACAAGCGCGCTCCGTACCGTAAAGGCCGATACGCCATAGTGGTCTGCTGCGCCCTCGATGTCGGAGTCCGACGGGTTGGGGAGCGGCAACAGCCGGACGAGGCCTTCCGTGGGGCAGAGGAACTCCTGGGCGAACGACCGCTGGACCTTCTGGCGGGCCGTAGACGCATCCGTGATGGGCAGCACCGCGTCCGCAGGTGGTCCGTCCAGGGCTTCCGCCAGGAGCCGCGCTGCCTCGAAGCGGCGAGAGTTCGGGTGACGCCTGATTCCGTGGAACTTCACTCGATTGGGGGCATCGGGGGAACGGAAGCCAGCCCCGAGGGGACCGGAGGTCGGTTGGTCTGCCATCACGTCGTACCCGACCAACTCGGAAATGCGCTCCGAAGAGACCGGTTCATCGGATGAGAGCCCGACCTCTCTCCGTGCAAGACCAGCCAGCGCAGCACCGCGCTCCCATGGTCTGGTGAAACGATGGTGACCATCGCGCCAGACTCGGCAGACGCCTTCCAGCGCGGCCAGATCCAGATTCGAACCCGGCTCCAGGCTCTTGTCCCTGAGGTACTCGATGGTGTTGCGGATCGCAGGCGCCCGGGCGGCCGCCATCGTTTCCTCGAGCGCTGCCTCGCCCATCCACGTGCCCGCCGATACGATGGCGGAGAGGTCGTCTGCGTCGATCGCGTCCGGGTCGAAGCCGAGGAGGGCCTCCCGGCGTCGCCTGGCTCCGGCCATCGGATCGCGACGCTCTGCCAGGACCTCTCGCCAGCCTTCCGCGAGGTCTGCTGCGTCCACACGTCGTGAGGAGAGCCTTGCCAACAGCAGCGACATCAGGTCATCGACCGCCCGTTCAAACGTCGTCGCACTGATCGTCCCCTCGGTGTTTCGAAGGTACCGAACCGGTGGCCTGTCACTCATCGTGTCATGGAGGGACAGGCCAATGGTCTCCCCATCGGACGCGAACTGGAGTGCTGGCCAGACGAAGCCGCCGCCGGCACCGCCGATCTCATGAGCCATCCGCCAGTCGGGATCGATCTTGGGGGGCAGAGGCTCCCAGCGCAAGCGCCACCAGTTCGCCATCAACCAGATCCCGAGGTGCAGCATCGAGACGCGTGTGGTCGACCGGACGGTGGCGGCCGACAGGTCCAGGAGTTCGGTCAGAGCGACTCCGCCCCACCGTATCTCGAGCTCCCCGAACGTCTCGCGTTCCGCCGGGGATCCGTGGAGACGTTCGAGCCAGTCCACACGGAACTCGAAGACATCCTTCATTGCCCTGCCTTCCGCCAGACCTCGAGGACGACTTCGCGGAACGGGTCGGTCGTGGGCATCGGGTAGCCGTGGTATTGACCGGTCTCGCGGTTCTCCAGTTCCGCCTCGAGGGGTTCTCCCGCTTCAGTCACCGACCAGATGTTCTGCGGAAAGTCCCCTACCCGCCGTTCACTCACGAGTCCGCGTTCGACGCCGGCCCTGAGCAACCGGAGGGTTTCCTCTCGCTCGAACACCTGGACGGTGTCGCAGAGGGTCTTGTCCGGGCGAGGGCAGGCCGGAGGAATCAGCCCGAAGTCACCGGGGTTCCGCTTGTGTTCGGGGTTGCCCCCGTACCGGATGGCCTCGATCAGGCGCGCGCGAGCCTCGTCGTCGAGTCGGCCGATCCGGCGTTTGATGTTGAAGCGAATTCTGCTCACGCCTGCTCCCAGTGCCCAGGAAGGCGTTCGAAGGAGACGCCGCCAACATCTGGGCTTCCTTGGAGAAAGCATAGGCCCTTGACGGATGGCGGTCAATGGTCGGAATGGCACCGGCCTGCCTGGGCTCCCGAAGAAAGTGCTGCATCGGGCCTTATCGGCCTGGAGCGGCAGATGATGGACCAAGCATACGTCTGACTCGGCGGCTTGCGGCGTGACCGCTCCCTCAGGTTTTCCGCCAGCCCCTGCACGAAACTGAACCCCAGGTTGATGTTCTCGCAAACCCCGACCGCCATCTTGACACCCGTCGGCGCCCCCGGCTACACTACTTATAGGTAGAAATCTACCTGGGGGTAGAGATGAGCCGGCAGGCAATCGAAGCATCGGTGGAGCAGATCCTGCGGGACGTGATCCCCGGCTTCCGCTCCAGGGTCCCCGAGCATTCCATCGTCGGCGGTCGCGTGGACCTGATGGCGGACGTCCAGGGCCGGCGCGTCGTGGTCGAGACCAAGAGAGTGCTGATCCCCGTGGTGGAAGACGTGATTGCGAAGCTGTCGATGGGTGCCCTACAGGCGCGTCGGCTTGCTGACGAGATGGATGCGGTTCCTCTCGTGGCAGTCCTCGTGCCGTCGCTGGGCCCCAAGACCATCGGTGCCGCGGTGGAGTTCATGGCGGCCCACCTGCCGGACGCAGGTTGGGCGCTGGTCGACCCGGCCGGGAACGCCAGGGTTCGCATCCCGGAACTTGGCATCGACATCGAGCGCCCCGTCGCCCGCATCGCGCGACCCCAGGCGGGGCGGTCCAGCGTCCGCCTGTTCTCCGACCTGAACCGCTGGCTGCTGAAGATCCTCCTGCTGGCGGACGCCCCGGCCGAACTGTGGGGCGGGCCGCGCCAGCCGATCCTGTCCAGCCCGGACCTGAGTCGGGTGGCAGGCGTGTCGCCTGAGATGGTCCGCCGCTTCGTGAGAGCGTTCGGCGAGCAGGATCTCTTGCGGCAGACCCCGCGGGGGATGCGCCTCGTCCGCCGGTCAGCCTTGCTGGACCTGTGGCGGGCCGACGAGGCCCTGAACACGCGACCCGCCGTGCCGGTGAGGCGCATGCTCGCGGGATCGGGTTCGTTGACGGACCTGTCGGGATTGGCAGACTTCCGGGAATGGGCGGTCGTGGCCGGATTCGAGGCGTGTCGCCTGCTCGGGGTGCTTCACGCGATCGTGCCGCCGCGGATCGAGGTCCACGTGGTCCTGCCGATCCCCGAAGTGATCCGGCGCCTTGGGCTCGAGGAGTGCGCACCCGCCGACGCCGACCTCTGGCTCCTCCCGACGCGGTATTCGCGTTCGATCCGGGGCGGCAAGGTGTTGCGCGACGGGGTGCCGGTGGCCGACGCCTTCCAGGCCGCGCTCGACGTGCTGCGCCACCCCGGTCGCGGCCAGGAACAGTCGGAGTACCTCCTGAAGGAGGTCCTGCATCTCGAAGGGGGTGACTGATGCCAGGCCAACCACAGGACCCCGGGGAAGTCCTGGCGGACCTGGGCAATCTGATCGACGCGCTGGGCGCCTACCGGACGGTGGCCATCCTGACCGGCGGCTTCGTGCCCCTGATGTACCGCCGCATGCCAGATCTGGTGACGCCGCCGATGCCGCCGCTGCTGACCACGACTTCGACTGGACCGTGCCGACCCGCCTGGAGGTGCTGGGTGGCGAGGCGCTCGCGGAGCGGCTGCTTGACTCGAAGTTCGTGGCGATCCCGTCCGCCGGCACCGAGCCGCCGGTGCTGCGGTTCCAGCCCGAGCGGTTCGGGACCACGACGCTCGGGCCGACGTACGTGGAGTTCCTGGCACCCCTGGTCGGGGCCGATGTCGATCGGAAGGGCAATCCGAAAACGGTCGTCCGCGTCCAGCGCGGACTGACGGCCCAGGCCATGCGCTACCTGGACCTGCTGTTCGTGGAACCGATCCTGTTCGACGCTGCCACGTTGCCGGAGCTGGGGCTCGCCGGGCTCACGAACATCCTGCTGCCGAACCCGGCGAGCTACGTGATCCAGAAGCTGCTGGCCTGGCCGTCACGGGACGCGGGAAAGCGGGGCAAGGACCTCGCGTACGTGCACGAGGTGGCCGTCCTGACGCAGAAGCGCTGGCCCGAGGTGGCGGCGACCGTGAAGTTGTTGCAGGCGCGCTTCCCGGCCGAATGGTTCGATCGGGTCCACGAGCTGATCGACCGACAGTTCGAGTCCGAGGCGGCGGACGGCCCCATCGCCGTCGTCCGGCAGTATCGCGACCTTCCCGGTCGCGCCCCGAGCGAGCGGGCCGTGTGGCAGACGGTCCGCGACTTCGCGCGGGCGGTCGGGATCAGGTAGCCGCCGGGAACGACCGTAAACCAGTGGTGCAGATGACAGCTCCGCATGGCTGTGGCCTGGACTGTCTCTGCGCGCGATGTCACCACGATGCCGCGGCGACGGCGGACGGGTGGGCTCCCCTGACTCCGGCACCGGGGATGGCTGGATCAGGTCACGATGCACCCACAGGAACCACTCGACGTCGCCGACCATCGACGACTCCGCATTTCCCGACCGGCCAGAATTTCCGGAACCAGTACCTCGGGGTCGCCGAGGCTCCGGTCCTCCCTCCGCTCGTCCCTCGTCATCTTGCTCATCTCTTTGAACGTCCTCCATCGGGGTCATGACCCAACGTTTGTGTCCAAGGGAACCGGGTGCAGGTCACCGGTGGCCGCCCTGGATCATTTTCCCATGGCCGGAACCAGTTTCGACGACTGCGGCTGCGGATTGCGGCGTGAGGGTCGGGAGCGAAGTCTCCCAAGCATTGATGGGCGTTTGTGGCCAGGAGCGCGTTTCGGCTGATGCCGCCTCTGGTTTCATCCTGGTAGTTCGGATGGTTCGGTCCTTCCCATTGACAATCCTGGTTCGACTCCCGTACAAGAGCGGAGGGTTGTGTCGGAAGCAGGATGCCGACGCTCGTTCGTCATGTTGTCGCCAGTGTCGCCCTCGTTGCCTTCCTCGGTGCCATCGGGGAAGTGCGTCCCTGTCTGGACGATGACGACTGCGAGCGCTCCTGCTCGTCCGCGGCTGCCGCTGCGTGCCCGGAATCGGACCAGCACCACGATCCGAAGCCGCCCGTCCATTCCTGCGACTGCATGTGCCACGTGCCTGGCATCGCGATGACGGCGCCCGCGGGTGTCCGCAGCGACGCATCGGTCGAACTTTGCGATGTGCCCGTGCGCGGCCCGGTGACCTCGGGATTCCTGGACTCGCTGTTCCGCCCGCCTCGCGCCTGACACCGACCTCGCACCCAGACTCGAAGAAACCAGAACTTCGTGACCGGGGCTCCGCCGTTTGGGCCCCGAGGAGGGCGATGATGCGTGAACACGCACTCTGCGTGATTCTTCTCGCGATGATGCTGCCCGGTCCGGTGCTCGGCCAGGAGGCGGTGCCTCTGCCCCTGCGATGGGCCGACGTGATGCGCCGGGTCGATGCGTTGCCGCGGGTGCAGGAGGTCCTGCTCCGTTCCCGTGCCGCGCAGGCCGGCCTGGATGCAGCGGGGCAGGTCCCCAATCCCGAGGTCGAGGCCCGCCTGGGCTGGGGGATGCCCAGGGGCAGCGGCACCTCCGGACTGGAGTGGGGCGTCGCGCTAACGATTCCCTTCGACTGGATCGGGCCCCGGGGTGCCGAGATGCGGGCCGCCCGGTGGGAGGCGGACGCGAGCCGTCTGGACACGATCACGGCCCGACGCGAGGTGCTGGGCCGCCTGATGAGGCTCTTCTGGGAGATCGCGCACGACCAGCAACTGGTGCAGACGCTCCGGGAGACCGAGGCCCAGGTCGAACGTCTGGCCGGGCTGATCCGGCTTCGCGTGGAAAAGGGCGAGTCTCGGCCTACTGAACTGCCTCGCATCGAGACCGAACTGGAGCGGGTCCGCCTGGACCTGGAGAGGGCCCTGGCGGACCTCCGTGCCGATAGGGCTGCGCTGGAAGCGGTGCTGGGCCTCTCCGAGGGCGCTATCCAGGCTGTGGAGGCCGACGGCGCTGCGTTCCCCGAACCCCTGTCCCGGGAAGAGACAATCGCCAGGGTCGCCGGGGTCCACCCCAGGCTGGCCGCGGCGCTGGCCCGAGTCCGTGCCAGGGAGGCGGTTGTCGCGGCCGAGCGGGCCCGCAGGATCCCCGGCTTTTCTCTGGGCGGGCACTTCGACCGGGAACTGGACAAGGGTGCGGCCGGCGGCGTGCTGCAGGTGCGGCTCCCGGTCTGGAACTGGAACACAGGTGCCATCCGGCGTGCGGAGGCCGAACATGCTGCCGAGGAACGCGCCGCCGAGTCGGCCGCCCGGGACCTGCTGGCCGAAGCGGGCAGGGCCTGGGAGCGCTGCGTCCAGATCCGGGGCGCGGCGCAGCGGTTCGATGAGGAGATCCTGCCCCGGGTCGAGGCGGCGAGCCGCGCCGTGGAACGAGGCTTCGAACTGGGCGAGGTGTCGCTGATCGACGTGCTGGACGCCCGCCGCGTGCTGCTTGACGCACGGAAGGAGCGGATCGAGGCCGGGCTGAGGGCCCGCGTGGAGTGCGCGGCGCTGGCCGTGCTGACGGGGGAGATCGATGATGCAAATTGACGACGTGAGGAGCCGGGTGAACCGGCTTGCGATCCTGATCGCTTGCCTGTTCGTCGGGGCCTGCGGGAAGCATCCGGCGGCGCCGTCGGCCGAGAAGCCGGCCTCCAAGGAGGCCCCGAAGGAGGCCGCGGGCCACGAGGCCGAGGGCCATGGCGGCCACGAGGCGGAGGAGAAGGGCGAGGGGCACGCGGAGGGGGAACACGGCGAGACGTCCGATCTGGACCGCCCCGTCGAGGAACTGTTCTCCGCCACTTGCGAGCACAAGAAGAAGACCTTCGAATGCGACGAGTGCCGGTACGAGATGGGCATCGTGAGGGTCGCCGCCGCGATCGTCGACGGCGGGCTGCTGCGCACGGCCGAGGCCACTCCGAGGGCCGTGGATGCGCCCATCGTGCTGACCGGCGAGGTTCGCTTCGACGAGCGACGGGTCACGCACGTGGCGCCCCGTACCGACGGAGTGCTTCGGGCCGTCCACGTCCAGATCGGGGACCGCGTGAAGGCTGGGCAGGCTCTGTTCGAGGTGGACAGCATCGCGCTGGGGGACGCGCTGGGCGAATACCTGGAGGCCCGGGCCTCCCGGGACCTGGCGTCGCGCACGCTTGATCGGCAGAAGGCGCTGCTCCGCGAGGGCGTATCGTCGGAGCGGGAGGTCCTGGAGTCCCAGAACCGCTTCGAGTCCGCGGATATCCGCGTCCGCGCTGCGTCGGAGCGCCTGCTGCGGCTGGGACTGGACCCGGCCGACCTGGGCTCCCTCGGCAGCGCCAGCCGGCTCGGCAGCGCCCGGGGGCGCCTGGTCGTTCGCGCACCGATCGAGGGGCGCGTCATCGACATGCACGCGGTGGCCGGCGAGGCGGCCAAGGCCGGCGAGAGCGTGATGGTTGTTGGCGAAACGGACCCCGTGTGGGTCTTCGCCGATCTCTACGAGGACCATCTGGGGGCCGTGCAGGCCCGCTTGGGTGCGGGGCCGGTGTCGGCGATGGTGTCGGTCAAGGCACACCCCGGCGATGAGTTCCCTGGCACGCTGGACCTGCTGGGCGCGGTGATGGATGAAAAGACTCGCACCGTGAAGGCCCGGGTGACGGTCGCCAACCCCGACGGGAAGTTGCGGCCGGGGATGTTCGCCCAGGTCCGCCTGGTGCTGCCTGGTGACGAACAGGTCCTGGCGATCCCGCGTGCCGCGGTGATGCAGGACGAGGGGCGCTCGTTCGTGTTCGTCCCGCACCACGGGGACTACTGGGTCCGCCGGCCGGTCCGGACGGGCCGCGAATGGGACGGGTGGGTCGAGGTGAAGGGGGGGATCCAGGCGGGCCAGCGCGTGGCGGCCAACGGCGCCTTCCTCCTGAAGTCCGACGTGCTGCGCTCGAAGATGGGCGCAGGCTGCGCGGACTAGGAGGGACATCATGCAGCGATTCATGGAAGGGCTTCTCGGGAACCGGATCCTGGTGATCCTGGTGACCGTTGTCCTGGCCGGCCTTGGAGTGGCGTCCTGGCTGAACCTGCCCATCGATGCCTTTCCCGACGTGACGAACGTTCAGGTGATGGTGCTGTCCAAGGCGCCGGGCCTGACGGCCGTGGACGTCGAGCAGCGCGTCACCTACCCCATCGAGCAGCAGATGCGCGGACTGCCCCGGGTGAAGCAGGTCCGCTCTCTGTCCCGCGCCGGGCTCTCCCAGGTCGTCATCGTCTTCGACGACGACGCGGAGACCTACTGGACGCGGCAGGTCGTCTTCGAGCGTCTGAGCGACGTGCGGGACCAACTGCCGCCGGGCGTCGAACCGGAACTCGGCCCCATCAGCACGGGGCTCGGCGAGATCTACCAGTACACGCTGGAGAGCGACACCTTGTCGCTGACGGAACTGCGGACGCTGCAGGACTGGGTCGTGGCTCCGCGCCTGAAGACCGTCCGCGGCGTCGCCGAGATCAACAGCTTCGGCGGCTTCGTGAAGCAGTATCAGGTGCTGGTCCACCCCGACCAGTTGATCAAGTACGGACTGACCATGGCCGAGGTCGTCGCGGCGGTGGAGAAGAACAACGCCAATGCGGGAGGCGGGGTGCTGGTCCGCGACTGGGAGCAGGTCTACCTGCGCGGCGTAGGCCTGCTGAAGGATCTGCCCGACATCGAGCGGATCGTGCTGAAGGCCCACGAGGGCGCCCCGGTCTTCCTGCGCGACGTGGCCGACGTCGTCATCGGGGTCGAGCCCCGGCAGGGCGCGGTGACCCGGGACGGCAAGGGCGAGGTGGTCGCCGGCATGGTCATCATGCTGAAGGGCGAGAACTCGAAGGACGTCGTCGAGCGCACGAAGGAGGCCATCGCCAAGGTCCAGGCCTCGCTGCCCGAGGGCGTTCGGCTGTCCGTCTTCTACGACCGCACCGGGCTGATCCAGGCGTGCATCAAGACCGTGATGGACGCGCTGATGGAGGGCGGCATCCTCGTGATCCTCGTGCTGTTCCTGTTCCTGGCCGAGTTGCGGACGGCGATGATCGTCCTGTTCTCGCTGCCCTTCACGTTCCTCGTCACCTTCATCTTGATGAGGCGGACCGGGATCTCGTCGAACCTGATGAGCCTGGGCGGCCTGGCCTTCAGCGTGGGCATGGTGGTGGACGCGTCCATCGTGGTGGTCGAGAACATCCGCCGGCACCTGGCCCACCACATGGATCCGGGGTCGAAGCGCCGCGTCGTGGCCGACGCCTTCGCGGAGGTGGCCAGACCCGTGGCGTTCAGCGTGCTGATCATCGGGATCATCCTGGTGCCGTTGTATTCGCTGCAGGGGGTCGAGGGGAAGATGTTCCACCCCCTCGCCTCGACGATGCTCATCGCGCTGCTGGTCTCGCTGGTGGTGGCCCTGACCATCGTGCCCGTCCTGGCCGACTGGGCGCTGAAGCAGATCCCGGAACGGGAGTTCGGCTTCATCAAGCGCTTCCACGCGGGCTACCTGCGGTTCCTGGACGGGGCGGTCCGGCATTCCCGGATTACCGTCGGGGTCACGGTCGCGGCGCTGGTGGTCGCGGGAGCCCTGACCCCGCTGATCGGCACCGAGTTCATGCCGTCGCTGGACGAGGGCTCCATCGCCATCAACGTGGTCCGCCTGCCGAACGCCTCGCTGGAGGGGGCGACGCAGGTATCCGACTTCATCGAGAAGCGCCTGCTGCAGTTCCCCGAGGTGGACACCGTGATCAGCAAGAGCGGCCGGGCCGAGATCAGCGAGGACCCCATGGGGCCCGAGCAGACCGACGTCTTCGTGATGCTGAAGCCGCGCAAGGAGTGGGGCACCGGCCGGGACAGGACGGAACTCGTGGCGGCCATCCAGCAGGACCTGGGGCAGATCCCCGGCCTGCGGATGTCCTTCAGCCAGCCCATCGCCCTGCGCGTCAACGAGCTGATCTCGGGCGTGAAGGGCGATCTGGCCGTGAAGGTCTTCGGCGACGACCTGGAGGCGCTGAAGCGGGTGGCAGACCGCGTGGCGACCGTGCTGCGCGGCATTGAGGGCGCCCAGGACGTGAAGGTCGAGCAGGTCTCGGGCATGGATCAGGTCGACGTGGAAATCGACCGTGCGGCGGTGGCCCGGTACGGCATCAACGTTGCGGACGTGAACGAGGCCATCGAGATCGGCTTCGGGGGGCGTGCCGCCACCACGCTGATCGAGGGCCAGCGGCGGTTCAAGGTGGTTGTACGGCTGCCCGAGGCCGACCGCCGGTGGGTGGCCGAGGTCGAGCGGCTACTGATCCCGGCGGCTGGCGGCGAGCGCGTGCCTCTGGGTCAGCTCGCGGTGGTGCGGTTCGTCGAGTCCCCGACTCAGATCGGGCGCGAGAACGGAATCCGGCGCGTCGTCGTCGAGACCAACATCCGCGGACGAGACCTGGGCGGCTTCGTCGAGGAGGCCAAGGCGAAGCTGGCGGACATCCAGGCTGGCCTGCCGGCGGGTTCGTTCCTGGAGTACGGCGGGCAGTTCGAGAACCAGCAGCGGGCCATGAGGCAGTTGGCCATCCTGGTGCCTGTCGCGCTGCTGCTGATCCTGGTGCTGCTCCACATGGCGCTCGGTTCCGTGCGGGACTCGCTGCTGGTGCTGTTGAACCTGCCCTTCGCCATGGTAGGCGGGGTCGTGGCGGTCGTGATCTTCGGGATGGACCTGTCGGTCTCAGCCGTCGTCGCGTTCATCGTTCTGCTGGGCATCGCGGTGCAGAACGGCGTTGTGCTGGTGGCGTTCTTCCGCCAGCTCCGGGAGCGAGGTCACAGCGTGGCCGAGACCATCCACGAGGGCTGCAACCTCCGCTTCCGGCCCCTGCTGATGACCGCGTTGACGTCTTTCATCGGGCACTTGCCGATGCTGTACGCCACGGGCTCGGGAGCCGACATCCAGAAGCCCCTGGCCGTCGTTGTGATGGGTGGGCTGGTCACCAGCACGCTGCTGACCCTGGTCGTGCTGCCGGCGATCTACGGATGGTTCGCCGGCCGCAGCGAGGAAGCAGAAATCTGAAGGAAGGTGCCATGAGGCAGATCAAGGCGATCCTTCAGCCGTTCATGCTCCAGTTCGTGTGTGACGCGCTGGAGGCCATCGACGGGTTGCCGGGCGTGACGATCTTGCAGGTCTCACGCTTTGGGACGATGAGGGACAGGGACATCCCGGAGGCCCACGTGGACGCCGGACGGGACTTCAGCAAGAGGACCCGCATCGAGGTGGTCGTCCCGGACGCGTTGGCGGATCGGGTGGTCGAGGCCATCACGCGGGCTGCGCGCACCGGGAAGCCAGGGGACGGCAAGGTCTTCGTCAGCGACGTGACGGGCGCGGGTCAGTCATGGCACCAACTCGACATCCCGCGGAAACGCCAGGGAGATCGACGCCCCGCAATCAGGTCGATTCCGTCGTTGTCCTGGACAGTAGCGGGGGCTGGATTTGAACCAGCGACCTTCGGGTTATGAGCCCGACGAGCTTCCGGACTGCTCCACCCCGCAGCCGAGACCCCCCGGAAGGGGTCCTCAAGGTGACAGCATTATGGCCCGTCAGGTGGGCCTTGTCAACCGCCTCGAGGCGGCCAGGAAACAGGGCACGGCCAACCCCTGAACCAGCACGGAAAAAACCACCAGCGCGGGAAGAGACAGGTCGTAGAACCAGCCCATCAGGGCGCTGCCCAGGAACCAGGCCAGGCCGTAGGCGGCGTTGAAGAGACCGTAGGCGGTGCCACGACGGTCGGCCGGCGCGAAGTCGGCCACGGCGGCCCGAAGAATGGACTCCTGGGCCCCCATGCCAATGCCCCAGCAGACCATGCCGGCCACCACGAAGGGGAAGGAACCCAGGAAGACCAGGGGAGCGAAGAGGGCCGAGAGGACGACGGCCCCGGCCAGCACCGGGATGCCGAACCGGTCGAAGAGGCGGCCAAAGAGGAGGGCGGCCAGGGCATCGACGGCCATCGCCAGGGCGTAGAGGCCAGGGATGAGGGCCTCGGGGGCCAGGGCCTCCCGCTGCATCCGGTAGGCAATGAGGGGGAAGTCGGCGTAGCCGGCCGCCACCAGGGCCGCCCCGGCCAGGAAGACCCAGTAGGTGCGCCGGAGGCCCCGGGGGGCCAGGGGCGGCCGATGGGACTCGAGGTCCCGGGGCACGGGATACAGGACGCGGGCCAGCAGCAGGGTCGCCAGGGCCAGCAGGGCCGGGACGGCCATCCAGGCGAAGGCCTCCCGGTAGTCGCCCCGGAGAGAGACGACCAGGGCCGCCCCCAGGGGCCCCAGCACGGCGCCGATCTGGTCCATGGCCTCGTGGAGGCCGAAGCCGAACCCCCGGCCGGTCCGGCTGGTGGCGTGGGACAGCATCACGTCCCGGGGAGGATTGCGGATGGCCTTGCCGGTCCGCTCCAGCACGATCAGGGCGGCGGCCAGGGGCCACTGGCCGGCCAGGGCCAGCAGGGGCACCGCCAGCAGGTTCAGGCCGTAGCCGAAGAGGGTCATGGCCCAGTACCGGCGGGTCCGGTCCGCCAGATAGCCGGAGGCCAGGCGCAACCCGTAGCCGACCAGTTCCCCGAGCCCCGCCACGATGCCCACGGCGGTGCCGCTGGCCCCCAGCAGGGCCAGGAAGGGCCCGGTGATGCTCCGGGCCCCCTCGTAGGTCATGTCGGCAAACAGGCTCACGAACCCCAGCAGGACCACGAATCCGAAGGCCCGCCGCCGAAGGGCGTCCTCGGACATCGGGGACTGGGACGTTTCCGGGACGGACATGGGACCTCCCTCCTTCCCCGGTCCTGGGCAGGAATAGCAGAAGTCAGGGCCGTTGTCCCGAGGGAGAGAGTCACGGTAGCATCAGCGGAGCGCGGGGAGGGAGACCGAGATGAGCGCCGTGCCGACGAACCTGCCGCCGACCATCACCGTGAGATGCCAGGGCCGGGAGTTCCGGCCCTCCCGGGGGACCCGGGTCAAGACGTTCCTGCGCCACTTCCTGCCGGACATCGAACCGGAGGCCCTGGGGGCGGTCGTCTCGGGACGGCTGGTGGACCTGGAGGCCCCCATCGCTGCGGACTGCGAACTGCAACCGGTCACCTATGCCAGCCGGGAGGGGGCCCGGATCTACCGGGCGACGCTGACGGTGCTGCTGGCCGAGGCGGTGGCCCGGCGATTTCGGGGGGCCCGGGTCCAGGTGGGGCAGTCCTTCGGCGATGCGGTCTACTTCGACGTGGGGAAGGAGCCGTCGCTGTCCCCGCAGGAGGTGGAACTGCTGGAGGCCGACATCCGCCGGATGGTGGCCCAGAAGGAACCGCTGGCGGTGATGCGGGTCCCGAAGGCCCAGGCCATCGAGGAACTGCTGGCCTGCGGGGCCGTGGCCTCGGCCCACCTGCTCCGGACCTCCCGCCGGTCCTTCGTGCCGCTCATCGCGACCCGCTCCCGGATGCACCTGTGGTTCCACCCGGTGCTGCCCACCGCCGAGGGCATCCGGAACTTCGCCCTGAGACCCTTCGCCGGGGGCCTGGTGCTCTGCCTGCCGCCGGCCGGCCGGCCCGCCGACCCGCCGGAACCGGTCCAGGGGGCCGAGGGGCTCTTCCCGGTCTACCGGGAGACGCGCCTGTGGAACGCCCGGGTGGGGATCTCGACGGTGCCGGACCTCAACGACGCGGTGCTGTCGGGGGCCATCGGGGAGGTGATCCGGGTCGCCGAGGCCCAGCATGAGCGGAAACTGGTCCTGCTGGCCGACGAGATCCTGGGCCGCCGGAACTGCCGGCTGGTCACGGTGGCGGGGCCGTCGTCCTCGGGGAAGACCACCTTCGTGAAGCGGCTGCGGATGCAGTTGATGGCGGCGGGCCTGCGTCCGAAGGAACTGAACCTGGACAACTACTACGTGGATCGGGACCGGACCCCCGTGGGCCCCGACGGGCAGCCGGACTTCGAGTGCATCGAGGCCATCGACCTGCCGCTGCTCAACGAACACCTGCTGGCGCTGATGCGGGGCCAGGAGGTCCAGACCCCTCGCTACAACTTCCAGAAGGGGCGCCGGGAGGAGCGGACGACGCCCCTGGCCCTGGGCCCCGATGAGGTGCTGCTGATCGAGGGCATCCACGGCCTCAACGACCGGCTCACGGAGGCGGTGCCCCGGGACCAGAAGTACCGGATCTACGTGTCGGCGATGACCCAGCTGGTGATCGACGACGAGAACCGGCTGTTCACCTCCGATGCCCGGCTGATCCGGCGCATCGTCCGGGACCGCTTCTTCCGGGGATACAGCGCCTCCCAGACAATCCGGATGTGGCCCAAGGTCCGGGCCGGGGAGGAGCGGTGGATCTTCCCGTTCCAGCCGCTGGCCGACGCGGTCTTCAACAGCACGCTGGTCTACGAGCCGGCGGTGCTGAAGGTCTTCGCCGAGCGCTTCCTGCTGGAGGTGGAGGAGTCGGACCCGGCCCACGTGGACGCGGTCCGGCTGCTGGAGTTCCTGGACCTGTTCGTGCCGGTCTTCGCCGAGGACGTGCCGGCGACCAGCATCCTGCGGGAGTTCGTCGGCGGGTCGGCCTTCAAGTACTGAGGGGGCGGCATGGGACGACGCGGCCTGAGGATCCGATGGGTCCTGGTGCTGGGGATGGCGGCCTCCTGCGGTGGGGGCGGGGGCCCGGACCCGGCCACGGCCCGCGACGTCCCGGCGGAGACGGGGGACTGGGAGGCACGGGACGCGGTCGGCGAGGTCGTCGCGGATCCGGGGTCCGGCGACGAGGGTGCGGAGGACGCCGGGCCTTCCGAGGACGCCGTCGCAGACGGACTGCCTCCTGACGATGGCACCGCGGAGGAGGCGTTGCCCCCGGAGACACCGGGGGACATGCCGGGGGAGATGGCCGGGGACGGCGAGGACGCACCGGAGGTCGATCCGGGGCCGCCGCCGGACCGGGACGGGGACGGGCTGCCGGACCCGGAGGAGGCCCGCCTGGGCACGGACCCCGACAACCCCGACACCGACGAGGACGGGATCCGGGACGGCCAGGAGGTCCAGGAAGGCACGGACCCGGCGGACCCCTCCAGCGCCTCGGCCTGGCACCCCGAGTGGACCGTGCGCCCCAGGCTGTTCTTCGGTCCCGAGGACCTGGAGACCCTGCGGCAACGGCTGGCGGCGCCGGAAGGGGGCCTGCGGGTCCTCGCGAACGGCCTGGCCGCCCAGGCGGCGCAACCGGCGCCGGTGCACCCCGAGGGCCTCTACGACCCCCGGATCGCCCAGTCCCAGGGGTGGCTGGCGGGCACGGCGGCCCTCCAGGGGCTCCTGAGGGACGACCCGGAGGCCACGGACAAGGCCCTGGCCCTCGTGGAGGTGCGCCTGCCGGACCCCTTCGAGGGCACCGTCGAGGGGACCAAGTACAACCTGGAGGAGGCCGAGGCCCTGGTGCATCTGTGCACGGCCTACGACCTGCTGGCGGCCAGTCCCCGGGTCTCCCCGGAGGCCCTCCAGGAGGCCCGGGCGGCCCTGGTCCGGCGCATCGACACCTACCGGGCCATGTGCCACGACGGGCCCTCCACGATGATGCTGCTGACCTCCCGAAACAACCACGTGATGAAGTTCTTCGCGGCCCTGGGGCTGTGCGCGCTGGCGGTCAACGACCGGCCCGAGGCGGCCCGGGACCTGTCAGAGGCGATGACGGGCCTGGACTGGATGCTGCACGGGATGTCCACCTCCGAAGGGGCCTGGGGCGAGGGCTGGAACTACCTGCTCTACGGGGGACAGTCCTGGGTGCCCTTCTTCCTGGCGTGGCACCGGTGGGCCCAGGGGCGGGCGTTTCCCTTCTACGGGGTGCCGGACGTGCAGCCCGCCGACACGCCCCATTCAGGGCACATCGTGACCATCGAGGACTTCGCGGTGCAGCCGAGGACCCGGGCGGTCTTCGAGGCGGCCCTGTGGGCCCTGCAGCCGGACCGCCGGACCCCGCCGACCGACGACGGCAATCCGGTCGTGCTCTTCGGAAACCTGATGGCGGACCTGCTGGAAGACCCCCGATTCCTGTGGGCCTGGGCGATGCCGGAACTGGGGTACCCGGTCGCGGGCCCCTTCGCGGCGACGCTGGCCTCCTGGGACGGGACGCCGCCGCCCCAGACCCCCGGCATGGACCTGGAGGGGTCGAACCCCGGGGCGGGCTACGCGGTCTTCCGGTCCTCCTGGGAGTCCGACGCCACCTGGCTCCTGCTCCAGGGGGAGCAGGGGGCCGCCCGGGAGGCGGACCCGGGTCACGAGCACGCCGACGAGCTGTCCTTCATCCTCTGGCACGGGGGGCGCCCGCTGTTGATCGACCCGGGATACATCTACTTCGCCGAGCATGGCCGGGTGAAATACGCCAAGGATCACAACACGATCCTGGTGGACGGGGAGGGGTCGCCCTTCACGGAACTCTTCGGGACGACCCTGTCGGTGGGGGCCGACGCCTTCCTGGACCCGATGACCCACCGGGGGTCCTTCACCTGGACTGCGGTGACCACCCGCTACCGGGCCACGGACTTCCGGCGCCGGGTGGTGCGGTTGCCCGGGCCGGCCTTCCTGGTGGAGGACCGGATCGTTGGCGATGGGGATCCTCACCGCTACACGTGGCTGCTCAACGGCATGGGCGGCGGTCAGGTGCCGGACAGCGCGTTCCGGCTGGATCCCCCCGTCGCGGCCTGGCGCAACGGGCCCGTGGAGGTCCAGGTGGCGGTGGGGACGCCCGAGGGGGAGGCGGCCTTTGACCATGCCCAGGAGGAGCACTGCCCGGGCTGGGGGACCTGGCGCCTCCACGAGCGCCTGTCGGTCGAGGCCACGATGGGGCCCCTGGCGGGCTTCCTGGCGCTGGTCGTCCCGGGACCGCAGGGACAGACGGGCACGCTGGAGGTCACGCGTCCGGAGGCCGGGGTCGTGCTGATCCGCCAGGTCTGGCAGGACCGGGAGGTCCGGGTGGCGTGGAACCGCACCTCGGAGGAGCGGGTGGTTCCCCTCTGGGGGGCCCCGGGCCCAGTATCGCCGGGCCTCCGGGTCCTGGTGACCGGGTCCGACGGGGTCGTCGAGGAACTGGGCCTGCCCTGAACGGGATGGTCCGGGCGACCGGCAACCGGCGGGGTCTTCCGGTCCGGCGATGGTCCGGGGTCAGTCCTCCGGGATCAGCAGCAGCGACCCGGTCGTGGCCCGGGCCTGGAGGTCCCGGTGGGCCTGGCGGGCCTCTGCCAGGGGATACCGGCCGCCGATGGCGACCTGGAGGGTCCCGTCCCGGATCCGGTCGAAGAGGGCCCGGGCCGAGGCCAGCAGGTCCTCCCGGCGGGCCGTGTAGGTGAAGAGGGTGGGCCGGGTCAGGAACAGCGACCCCTTCCGGGCCAGCACGGCGGGGTCGAAGGGCGGCACGGGCCCCGAGGACTGGCCGTAGAGGGCCAGCAGGCCCCGGGGCCGCAGGCAGTCCAGCGAACCATCGAAGGTGTCCCGGCCGACCGAGTCGAAGACCACCGCCACGCCTTCCCCGAAGGTCTCCCGGCGCACGCGATCGACGAAGTCCTCGTCCCGATAGCAGATGGGGACCTCGCATCCGTGGGCCTCGGCCAGGCGGGCCTTGTCGGGGCTCCCGACGGTCCCCAGCACCCGGAGGCCCCGCTGTCGGGCCCACTGGCAGAGCAGCAGGCCCACGCCCCCGGCGGCGGCATGGACCAGCACCGGGTCACCGGGTTTCAGGGGCCAGAGCCGGCAGAGGAGATACTCGGCGGTCATGCCCTTCAGCAGTGCCGCCGCGGCGGTCTCGCAGGAGAGGTCTTCCGGAAGGGGCACCAGGCGTTCCGCCGGAAGGTTGCGGGCCTCGGCGTATGCCCCCGGGGAGCCGCCGGCATAGGCAACCCGGTCCCCGACGGCCACCTCGGTGACGCCCGGGCCCAGGGCCTCGACGACCCCGGCTGCCTCCATCCCGAGGCCACCGGGCCACGCCGGGAGGGGATAGAGGCCCTCCCGATAGTAGATGTCGATGAAGTTGACCCCGATGGCCTCGTGACGCACTCGAACCTCCCCGGGCCCCGGCGCCGGCAGTTCCAGGGATCGCCAGTGCATCTGATCGGGGCCCCCAGGGGCCTCCACGACGATGGATCGGGTCTGCATCGGAACCCCCAGCGGAAACCGTGGACGATTGTAGAGGGCCTTTCCAGGGAGTCCAAGGCGGACTACCATTCCGCCGCCGTTCGACCGGGGTCGAGCGGCGCCTGGAGGAGGTGACGATGAAGCGACTCGTCCGGTGGTGGGTGCTGCCCTGCCTGCTGGGGACCTGGCCGATCCCGGCCTGGGCCTCCACCCACGGCCCCTGGGTGCCCGAGGTCTGGTCGGTGATCCCCTTCGGCCTGCTGCTGCTGGCCATCGCGGTGCTGCCCCTGGCGGTGCCTCACTTCTGGGAGCCGAACCGAAACAAGGGGATCGTGGCCGGCGTGCTGTCGCTGCCGGTGCTGGCTCTCACGCTGACCCAGGCCCCCGGGGCCCTGGTCCACTCCCTCGAGGAATACCTGGGCTTCATCGTGCTCCTCTGGAGCCTCTACACGATCTCCGGCGGGATCCTGCTCCGGGGCAACCTGGTGGCCACCCCCCGGGTCAACACCGCCTTTCTGGCCATCGGGGCGGTGATGGCCAACATCTTCGGCACCACCGGCGCCTCGATGCTGCTGGTCCGCCCCCTGCTCCAGACCAACATGGAGCGGCGGCACAAGACCCATACCTTCCTGTTCTTCATCTTCCTGGTCTCCAACGTCGGGGGCTGCCTGACGCCCCTGGGGGACCCGCCGCTCTACATGGGCTTCCTCCGGGGCATCCCATTCACCTGGACCCTGCACCTGTTCCCCGAGTGGCTGTTCATGACGCTGGCCCTGCTGGCGGCCTACTACGTCTGGGAGACCCGGGCCTTCCGGTGGGAGAAGCCCACGGAGATGGTCGAGGAGGTGCTGGACTACGAGCCCCTGCGGCTCGAAGGGAAGGTCAACCTGCTGCTGATCGCCGGCGTGCTGGCGACCATCATCGTGTCGGGGCAGGTGGACCTGGGTCCGGCGACGCCCTATCTGCGGGACGGGGTGATGGTGGCCCTGGGGCTGGCCTCGATGGCCCTGACTCCCCGCCAGGTCCGGGAGGGCAATCGCTTCACCTTCGGGGCCATCATCGAGGTGGCGGTGCTCTTCCTGGGGATCTTCATCACGATGGTGCCGGCCCTGGCGCTGCTTCGGGCCCGGGGCGCGGACCTGGGGGTCACCGAACCCTGGCAGTTCTTCTGGACCACCGGGACCCTGTCCTCCTTCCTGGACAACACCCCCACCTACCTCACCTTCCTGGAACTGGCCCAGGGGACCCTGGGGGCCGCCCAGGCGCCGGACCTGCTGGCCACCAACACCGGCGTGGCGGTACTCAAGGCCATCTCGCTGGGGGCCGTCTTCATGGGGGCGATGACCTACATCGGCAACGGTCCGAACTTCATGGTGAAGGCCCTGGCCGAGGAGCGGGGACCGACCCGGGTGCCGATGCCGTCCTTCGGGGGGTATCTGCTGTACTCCTGCGCGATCCTGCTGCCCCTCTTCGCCCTGACCACGGTGCTGTTCCTGATGCCATGGTCGCCGCTCCGGTTCTAGGAGCCTGTCAGCGGCCGGGGCGATTGGCTTCAGGGTCGTCGGGCCTGGGCCCGGTCGGCCTGGCACGGCGCCGGGACCCCTGCGGCGGACGGTCGGGAGGCTCCTGCCACAGGCGCAGGACCGGCCCCTCTCGGCGGGCGATGACCCGGCAGGGGAGATGGGTCTCGGCGCCCCCGGAACCGTCCCACAGGCGGACCAGGGCCTCCAGGTGCGCCCTGGAGAGCCCCCGGACTCCGCCCGTGAGACGGGCCCAGGCCTCCCGCAGCCGGTAGGCCCGCAGGGGATGCGGCCACGCCGGGTCCCGGGGGATGAGCACCTCCCCGGGGGCTTCCCGGGTCCCGGGAGAGGCCGCTTCCCCGAGCGAGGCCCAGCCCTCCAGGTCCTCGGCCAGGGCCGTCAGCGTGAAGTCGATCCGGGGGTTCAGGTCCCGGAGCAGCGGCAGGACCTCCGCCCGGACCCGGTTGCGCAGGAAACGTCGGTCGGCGTTGGTAGGGTCCTCGCGCCAGGCCTGGCCCCGGGACCGCAGGAAGTCCCGGACCTCCTCCCGGGTCGCGCAGAGCAGGGGCCGCACGATGCCTTCCCTGGTGGCGGGCAGAATCGCGGCCAGTCCGAGGGGTCCCGTGCCGCGGATCAGGCGCAGAATCACCGTCTCGGCCTGGTCCGTCGCCGTATGCCCCGTCGCAATCCGGGTGGCTCCGACCTCTCGGGCCATCTCGTGCAGCGCCTCGTAGCGCCGATTTCGGGCCTCCTCTTCGAAGGATCGGCCTCGGGTCTCGCAATGGACCCTGCGAAGGGTGAAGGGCACTCCCAGGGTTTCGACCAGGCACTGGACAAAATCCGCGTCGTCGGCCGCCGAGGGGCGGGCGCCGTGATCCACGTGCCCTACCACCAGGTCCAGGGACAGCACTGGACGGAGGTCCCGCAGCAGGATCAGCAGCGCCACGCTGTCCGCGCCCCCGGATACCGCCACCAGCACCCGCTCCTGGGGGCGCACCAGTTGCCTGGTCCGGCAGTACTCGATCACCCGCTGGGGCAGGGTGCGCTTGCGGGTCATCGGTCCGATCCACCAGAGGGGGCCTTCGCCGGGGTCTCTGACCGAGGTCGGCAGGCCTCTGTCGGGACGGCCAGGGACCGGTCGGCCCGCTGGGGATGCCCCCGGACGACCAGTCCCGCCACCGCCCCTGTGCCGTCGAACAGCAGGGTCCCCGGGGGCAGGCGTCCTGCCACCGCAAAGAAGCCCGGGAAAGGCGAGGCCTCGGCACCCAGCGAGACGGTCGGGCTCAGGACCGGCTGGTCCGGCAGGCTCGGGAGCACCAGCAGGAGCCCGTGGCCTGGTACCCGGGAGGACTCCGGGGCCATGGGGACCTCGGGCCAGGAACGGCAGGGGCCCGCGCACGCCAGCCAGGCCACCAGGGACTCCGCATCCCGACCCGCCACCGCCGCCACCGTCTCCCGGCCGTCGGGGCCCGTCAACCGGGCCTCTCCGGCCCCCTCCAGCAGCAGCATGGCCGTGCAGAGCCGGTCCCCGGTCGTTCGGATCGCCTGTCCGTTCTGCACCGGCGCGAGTCCTGGCTCCTCCAGGTCCGAGGCTCGGGGCCTGGCTGCCAGCAGGATGACTCGGCGCCACAGGAGGTCCCGCAGTCGGGTCTCGTCCTCGATCGTCAGCGGCATCCAGGGGTCCAGGGAGGCCGCCTCCGGGGGCACCGCCTCTCGGGGCCCCTCCTGGGGAGCCGGTGCCCCAGGCGGGGACTGCACGCTGGGCTCCTCGCCGCCGGCAGACGATGCCCCGGCGACCAGCCACAGCACCAGAAGGATCGGGGCCCGACTCCTCATGGGCCAAGCGTAGCCGATTCCCGCACGGATGGGGACCGATCCCTGCCGCCCGACGGGGAGACCTTGAGACGCCTCCGAGGGCCATGTTCCCCTCGGCGGAACGGGGTCTGTCTCGTCGATGAACGGAAGAGGGGCGGCCCGAGCACGTTGCTCCTCAGGCCCCTTCCCAGAAGTACTCCTCGTAGGGGTCCCCGAGGACCTGCTGAACCGTGTCGTACTCCCCGGCAAGGCGGACCGCCGCCGCCTCGTCCACCACCACGAAGACGTGGGGATGCATCTGGAGCACGCTGGCGGGACACTGGGCCGTCACGGGACCCTCGACCATCTGCTCCACTGCCCGGGCCTTCGACCTCCCGGTGGCGATCAGCAGGATCATCCGGGCCTCCAGGATGGTCCCGATGCCCATTGTGATCACGTAGCGCGGCACGCTGTCGGGGTCGCCGAAGTCCGGCGTATTGGCCAGGATCGTGTCCTGGCTGAGGCGCTTGACCCGGGTCCGGGACGCCAGGCTCGACCCTGGCTCGTTGAAGGCGATGTGGCCGTTGCGCCCGATCCCCAGCACCTGCAGGTCGATGCCGCCCGCCTTCCGGATCTCCTCCTCGTAGCGGGTGCAGGACTCCAGGATCGGCTCGTGGTTGCCGTCTGGAATGAAGACCCGCTCCGGGGGGATATCCACCCCCTCGACGAAGTTCCAGCGCATGTAGGCGTGGTACGAGGCCGGGTGGTCCGGGTTCAGGTTCACGTACTCGTCCAGATTGAACGAGGTGCACCCCGCGAAGGAGACCTCGCCCCTCCGGTGTCGGTCCACCAGGTCCCGATAGAGGCCCAGCATCGTGCGTCCCGTGGCCAGTCCCAGCACGCTGCGGGGGTTCTGGGTCACGTGACGCACGATGAAATGCGCGGCGAAGCGACAGGCCTCCGCTTCATCCCGAGCGCGGATCACCTTCATGGCGCCTCCTCCGTTGCGATGGTCGGGAAAGGGAACCGGCGGCCGTGACTCCCGGTCAGGCCTGGGCGGCCGCCTTGCGCCGGATCAGCCGGTCGAGCCAGAGGGTCAGGGGGGCCGCCACGTAGATCGACGAATAGGTCCCGAGCACGATGCCCAGGGCCAGCAATACCGCGAAGTCCCGGATCGTCCCGCCGCCCAGGATCGCGATGCTCAGCACGACGATCTCGGTCGTCAGCGACGTGATCAGCGTCCGGCTGAGCACTTCGTTGATGGACAGGTTGATGACGTCCCGGAGGTTGCCGACCCGGCCCTTCTTGAGGTTCTCCCGGATCCGGTCATAGACGATGATCGTGTCGTTCACGTCGTACCCGATGATGGTCAGCAGGGCCGCCACCACCGGCAGCGTGAACTTCACCTTGAAGAGGACCATGAAGCCGAAGACCACCGCCACGTCGTGGATCAGGCAGAGGATGGCCCCCGGGGCGAACTTCATGTCGAACCGCAAGGACACGTAGATCAGGATGCCGATGATGGCGTAGACCAGGGCCAGCATGGCCGTCTGGAACAACTCCTTTCCCACGGACGGGCTCACGCTGGCGGTGGACAGCACCTCCACGAACCGGTCTCCGAACTGCTGCCGGAGGGCCTCTTCCACCTGGAGCTTGATCGCCTCGACCTCGATCGTGAAGCGGTTGTCCCGGATCGCCGCGATGCGCCGCTGGGCCTCGGTCTCCACGCGGGCCGCCTCGGCCTTCACGTCGTCATCCTTTGCAGACAGCAGCAGGTCCTTCTCCCGGAGCATGTCGGCCCGGATGCGCTCCTCCTTGTCGGACCGCACGCTGATGTGGGGGAAGCCCGCCTCGGCGAAGACCCTCCGGATCTCCTCCCCGGCGGCCTCCAGGGGCCACTCGTCGGGCAGGGTCAGGTAGAACTTGTCGCCCGCCTGCTGGGGGCTCTCGGCCGTCGCCCCCTGGCCGAAGTGCCGCTCCAGGGCCCGGACAATCTCCAGTTTCATCAGGGGAGTCAGGAGGCTCGGGAGTTCGGTGAAGACCTGGAACTTCACCGTGTCGGTCTCGCCGCTGGCGCCCACGTCGAAGTCCTGGACCTCGACCTGGGTGCCCTTCTGGCGGGTCTGCTTCTCCACCAGGGCGTTCACCGTCGTCTTGATGGCCTCCCGGTCGATGCCCTGGCCGGCCTTGAAGGCCACGATGATCTTGGACCCGCCCTTGAAGTCGATGCCGCTGTCGAACCCGAAGATCAGGGCCGCCAGGATCGAGATCACCGTCAGGGACATCGAGAAGGGCACCCAGAAGCGGGCGGCGCCCATGAAATCGAACCTGGTGCCGGGCTTGATGAACTCCATCGAGGCCTCCCGTCAGATGCCGACGCTCAATCGCTCGGGGCGGAACTTGTCCAGGTACCAGTTGAACAGGACCCGGGTGAAATAGAACTGCGTGAAGAAGGTCACGACGATGCCGATCAGCAGGGTCACCGCGAAGCCGTACACCGGGCCGCTGGAGTAGTTCATCAGCACGACTCCGGCGATGGCGGTGGTCAGATTGGAGTCGAAGATCGCCGTGAAGGTCCGGGAGTAGCCCGCCTCGACGGCCGACCGGGGGCCCTTGCCGGCCCGGATCTCCTCGCGGATGCGCTCGGTGATCAGCACGTTGGCGTCCACGGCCATGCCAACGGTCAGCACGATGCCTGCCAGACCGGGCATCGTGAGGGCCGCGTTGAAGCCCACCAGGATTGCGAGGGTGAAGAGCACGTTCAGGAACAGGCCGAGGTCCGCGATGAGCCCGGACCCCCGGTAGTAGAACACCATGAAGAGGAAGACCAGGGCCACCGCGACGACCAGGGAGACCACGCCGGCCCGGATCGTGTCGCGCCCCAGGCTCGGGCCGACCTCGAAGTCGTGGACCTTGTGGACCGGGGCCTTGTAGGCCCCGTGGGTCAGCACGGTCACGAGCGCCTGGGCCTCCTTCAGGATCTCCCGGGGATGACGGGCGCCGCCCAGGGTGATCTTGGCCCGGCCGCCGCCGATCCGCTCCCGGATCACCGGGGCGCTGTTGACCTCGTCGTCGAGCATGATGGCCATGTACTCGCCGGTGTTCTTCGCGGTGACCTCCTCGAAGAGGCGGGCGCCCACCGAGTCGAACTCCAGGCTGACGTAGGGCTCGCCCTGGGTCTCGAAGAGGACCATCGCCCGGGTCAGGTGGTCGCCGGTCACGTCGGCCCGGGACCAGAGGAAGTGGGTCCGGTAGAAGCGCTCCTTGAGCAGGTTGTCCTCCCGGACCTCGACCAGTTCGAATCCCACCATGTGGTCGTCATCGATGGAGAGGGTCTTGATGAAGGAGTAGAGGGCGTTCTTGGCCAGGGCGTCGCCGGTGCCCCGGGCGATGCCTGCGTCGGCCCGGACGTACCACTGGCCCGTGGAGGCGTCCCGGTCCATCTTGAGCAGGGCGCCCTTCTCCGGGTAGCGCTCCCGGAAGGCCTGGAGGGCCGCCTCCTGCGACTTGAAGAAGTTCTGGGCCGTGGGGCTGCGGTCCACGATCCGGAAGGCGAGCCGGGCCGTCTGCCCGATGCGCTCCCGGACCTGGTCCACCTGGGCGCCCCGGACGCCGGGCATCTGGATGTCGATGTCCGTGTCGCCGTTCTTGCGGACGTCGGGCTCCACCAGACCGAAGGCCTCGATGCGCTTCCGGATGACATCCAGCGTCTGGTCCACGATCTCGTCCCGGACCGCCGCGACCCGCCGCTCGTCCAGCCGCAGGGCCACGCGGTTGCCCGACGGGATCTGCCGTCGGAGGTCCCCCCGGAGGTCCTCCACCAGTTCAGGCGTCACCACCTCGACGTCGGCCTCGTCCCGGAAGGTCAGCAGCAGCGTGTCGAAGTCGGTCCGCTCGCAGGTGAACCGCTCCTGGAGGGCCTTCCGGTCCCCCTCGGAGAGCCCCTCGGGGTCCTTGCCGTCCTTCCGCGCCAGGGCCTCGACGACCTTCTCGATCACGGCCTCCCGGGTCCGGAGCAGGTTGTCGGCGATGGCCCGCTGGTAGTCCACCGTGTAGCGCAGTTCCAGTCCGCCCTGGAGGTCCAGGCCGAAGGCCAGGCGTTTCTGGAACGGATACCAGGACGGCGTCTTCCCCTCGGGCAGCAGCGTCGGCAGCACGTAGAGGAACGACAGCAGGATCAGTGCCAGCAATGCGATGGGTTTCCAGAGGTTCTTGCGGTTCATGCCGGTCTCCCAAAAGCCGATGGCCCAGCAGCCGGGGGGGTCAGGAACGGGACTCCCCGGGCTCCTGGTACTGGGTCGCGATCTGGGACTTCAGGACCTTCACCCGGACGTCCTTGTCCAGTTCGATCACCGCGATGTCGTTCTGCAGGCTCGCGATGCGGCCGATCAACCCCGAGGCCAGCACCACCCGGTCCCCGGGCTTCAGGGCCTTCAGGAACTCCTCCTGCTTCTTCCGCTGCTTCTGCTGGGGCCGGATGATCAGCAGCCAGAAGACCAGGATCATCACCCCGAAGAAGATCAGGGTCTGCCACATCTGGCCCTGGCCCGCGGCCTGGGTCGCAGCGTCGTGGACCGGGGCCGCGACGGGGGCCGCCTGGGACCCGGCGGCAGGAGCCTGGACCTGGGCAGCGGCCTGGGCACCCGCCGGGGGGGTCGCCCCGGGGACCTGACCCTCCTGGGCGAGCATCACGAGATTCAGAAGGCCCTTCATCGTTCCTCCGACAAGGAGCGGACGCGCGTATGTAGCAGAAAGGACCGCCGGGGTCAAACGGTTTGACGACGGACGGTTGGATGGTGGAGGGCAGGGAACCGGGGCCTCGGGCCTCCGGGGTTTCCCGTGCGGCGGAAAGGGCACTCCGGCTTTCCCGGGCCCGTCATTCCGGCTAGACTCGCGCCGTGCCGGAGGAGAGCCGGGGATGGGACGGATCCTGGGCGTCGGGATCGATCTGGTGGACATCCCGGGACTCCAGCGCCGGATGGACCGGAGCCCGGGCCTCGAGCAGCGGATCTTCGCCCCCGAGGAGTCGGCCTACTGCCGGTCGATGGCCAGGCCGATCCAGCACTTCGCGGCCCGGTTCGCCGCCAAGGAGGCCGTGATGAAGGCCCTGGGCACCGGCTGGGCCGAGGGGATCGAGTTCCGGGACGTGGTGGTGGTCCGGGATGCCCGGGGGGCCCCGGCGGTGCGACTGGAGGGGGAGGCGGCGGCCCGCCTGGTCGGGCAGGGGGCGAGGGTGCACCTGAGCCTGTCCCACGCCGGCGACACGGCGATGGCGGTGGCGGTGATCGAAGCAAGGGAGGATCGGGATGGCGGAGATTCCTGAGGACCTGGCCGGGGAGGTCAAGAAGGTGATCGTGGAGTGTCTGAGCCTCGAGGTCCGCCCCGAGGACATCGAGGACGGGGCGCCCCTCTTCGGGGAGGGCCTGGGGCTCGACAGCATCGATGCCCTGGAGATTGCCCTGGGGCTCGAGAAGCGATTCGGGATCAAGGTCCAGCCCGACAAGGAGACGAAGAAGTACTTCTTTTCGGTGGCGACGCTGGTGGACCTGATTCGGGAGCGGCTTCAGGGTGCCTGATTCCTCTGCCGGGGAGGGGACCGGGGTGCGGGCAGGCGGCCCTCGGCGCGGTGCCTGGGCCTGGGCCCTCTTCTGGGTCACCTGGCCGCTCTGGATCTGGCTGGTCCTGACCCGCCTGGGACCAAGGGCCGCCTCGGGGCTCGTGCTGGGGGCACTGGGACTGCTCCTCTGGCAGGGGCGACGCCGGCGTCAGGGACTCGGCGTGCTGGCGGTCCAGATCGGCGGCGGGGCGGCGTTGGCGCTGGCAACGCTCGCCAGCGGGCACCCGGCCTTCCTCTATCAGGCCCCGGTTCTGGTCAACGGGTTCCTGCTGGGCACCTTCCTGTGGACCCTCTGGCGGCCTCCTCCGATGATCGAGCGCTATGCCCGACTCCTGAAGCCGGACCTGAGTCCCGGGGAGGTCGCCCACTGCCGGGCCTTCACGGGCGTCTGGATCGCCTTCTTTCTTTGCAACATGGCCATCACCGAGTGGCTGGCCCTCGGTGGCGACCCCGGCGCCTGGGCCCTCTGGTCCGGGGCCCTGGCGTATGCTGTGATGGGGGTGATCTTCGCCACCGAGTGGGTGATCCGGCAGGTCCGCTTCGGGGACCGTCGCCGCTGGCGCGCCGCCTGGCATACCCTTGCCTTCTACGCCCCCTGGGCCCTCGTCAGCGGCGGCTTCACGGTCCTGGCCTACCTGCCCCTTCGGCTGCTCTCGCCGGTCTTCCCGTCCCTTCTCCGGGGCTTTCGGCGGTTCACACAGGGCTTCTATCGCTTCCAGATGACCTTCCTGACCTGGACCGGGACCCTCCGAATCGCCTCCATCGAGGGGGAGGAGGCCCTGGCCCGTCCCGGCCCCCGGGTGATCGTGGCGAACCACCGGACCCTGCTGGACGTCCTGATCCTGATGTCCCGGGTTCCCGAGGCGACCTGCCTCCTGAAGCCCCTCCGGCGGTCGGGGGCGGACCCCGCTTCCCACGCAATGCCCGATTTCTGGAAGCCTTTCATCCTGGGTCCCTTCTCGCTGCTGGGCTACATCCCCATGCCCGCCGACTGGAGGGACCCCCAGGGACTCCGGCGCGTCGTGGACCTGTGTCGGTCCCAGCTGGCCGCGGGCCGTCCGCTGATCATCTTCCCGGAGGGGACCCGGTCTCCCGATGGTCGCCTGCTGCCGTTCCAGGACCTGGCCTTCCGGGTGGCCCGAGAGGCCGGGGTGCCGCTGCAGCCCGTGGCCATCCACACCGACGTCCGGTTCATGCCCCAGGGGACCGTGGGCATCGACGCGGATCGGCGATGCACCTTCCGGATCCGGGTCCTGCCCTGCATCGAGCCCCGGGAGGACCTCCGGGCTCGGGACCTGCTGGTGGAGACCCGCCAGCGCCTGGTCCGGGATCTGGCTCGGATGGAAGAGGCGTTCGGCCCCCTCTGGAAGGGGGGGCAGGAGTCGGGATCCGGGGCCTGATGGGGAACGGCGTCAGGATCCCCAGGCGGCGGCCAGTCGGCCCAGAGAGGGGAGGTCGCCGACGCAATGGGCCTCGTAGGCCGAGGCGTCGGGCCAGATGCGTCGCAGGGTCCCCCGGAGCACCCGGCCGGGCCCCACCTCGACGAAGCGCGTCACGCCCTCCTGCCGCAACCCCTCCACCACGGCAACCCACTGGACAGGCCGCTGGAGCTGGGCCACCAGGGCCTGGCGGATGTCCTGGACGTCCTCGGAGCGGTGCCCCGTGGCATTCAGGTAGAGATGCCGGGCCGGGGGGCGCAGGTCCACGCGGGCCAGGGCCTCCCGGAAGGGGGCCTCGGCGGGCGCCATCAGGCGACTGTGCCAGGCTCCGGAGACCGCCAGCGGCACGCAGCGGGCCTCCTGGGCCTCGAAGTGCCGAGTCGCCCGGTCCATGGCCTCGACGGTCCCAGACAGCACCACCTGGTCCGGGGCGTTGAGGTTCGCCACGCCGCCCTCTTCGGGGTCCAGCAGGGCGGCCGCCTGTTCCACGACCTGGTCCAGGGGGAGTCCCACCACCGCGATCATGGCCCCGGCCCGGATGGAGGCGGCGTCGTCCATCGCCGCCCCCCGGACCGACGCCAGCCGGATGGCATCGGCGTCCGAGAGGCATCCGGCGCAGCAGAGGGCCGCGATCTCCCCCAGGGAGTGCCCGGCGGTGGCCTGGGGCAGCAGGCCTCGGGAACGGAGCCATGCATGGCAGGCGAGGCTCACGGTGGTGATGGCCGGCTGGAGCACGCGGGTCCGGGAGAGGGCCTCGAAGGGTCCCCGGGAGCAGAGGGCCAGCACGTCCGTTCCGGTGCAGTCGGAGGCCATCTCGAAGAGGCGCCTGGCCTCCGGGTCCTCCCGGGCGAGGTCGGCGCCCATGCCCACGACCTGGGAGCCCTGTCCCGGGAACAGGAAGGCCGTCGTTGCACCCATGTCCCGAACCTCCGGTGCCTCAGACCAGCAGCGAGGAGAGTCCTCCATCGACCACGAGCGTCTGGCCCGTGATGTAGGACGCCTCGTCGGACAACAGGAAGAGCGCCGCGTGGGCGACCTCCCGGGGCAGGCCGAACCGCCGCATCGGGACCCGCTCCTGATAGGCCCTTCGGGCCGGGGAGGGCATCACGGCGGTCATCTCGGTGTCGATGAAGCCTGGGACCAGGGCGTTGACCCGGATTCCCTTGCCGACCGTCTCGGCGGCCAGGGATCGCGTCAGGGCCAGGATCGCCCCCTTGGAGGCCCCGTAGACCGCCTGGCCCGGCAACCCGAAGGACCCCGACACGGACCCGATGTTGAGGATCGCCCCCCGGCGGGCCTGCAACATGGGCCGCAGCACCGCCCGGCTCCAGTGGATCGTCCCGGCCAGATTGGTCTGGATCACCCGGTCCAGGTCCTCCCCGGGGGTCATCGCCAGGAGTCCCGAGTGGGCGATCCCGGCGTTGTTCACGAGGGCGTCGATGCGACCTTCCCGTCCCAGCACCGTCTCGACGGCCTGTCGGATCGCCTCCGGGTCCCGGCCGTCGCAGGCCAGGGCCTCGACACCCGCCAGCCGGGCCACCAGGGCCTCGGCGGCCTCCCGATGTCGCACGAAGGTGAAATAGAGCCGGGCCCCCTCCTCGAAGAGGCGCTCCACGATGGCCCGACCGATGCCCCGGCCACCGCCGGTCACCACGACGACCTGGTCCCGCATCCGGTCGGCCACGGAATCTCCTCAGACCTCGTCAAGGCGGATCTTCAGACTCTCGGGAAGGAAGGGGGGCATCGTGAGGGTCTGCCCCCTCTGCACCTGATCCCCATCCCGGACCTCGATGGGCAGTCCGGCCCAGGCGAAGGGGCGGCGGACCTCCGCCAGGCCCAGGTCCCGCTGAAGCACCGGGGATCGGCCTGCGACGACCACGGTCCCGACGGGTTCCCCTTCCAGGAGCACCGCCTGTCCTGGCGCCAGACCCCGGTTCCCGGGGTCCAGGGCCACGCCGACCACCTTGGTGGCGACCCCGCTCTCCCGTCGCCCCATCAGGGCCTCCCGCCCGGTGAATCGGTCCTTCTGGAAATCGATCATCCACTGGAGCCCCAGGGGCAGGGGGTCCCGGACCCGGGCCCCCTCCTGATGCACGTTGAAGAACCGGCCGTCCAGTTTGAGCAGGTCCAGGGCCTCGGTGCCATAGAGCGCCATGGCGGGGTCCTTCGCGGCCTGTCGCAGGGCCTCCAGCGTTGCCGCCGCGGCCTCCTCGGGGACCAGGACCCAGTAGCCGAACTCCCCGGTCTTTCCGGCCCGGATCACCCGGACCTCCGTCCCCGCCAGGGTGCGGGGCTCGATGGCCAGATAGGGCATCCCCAGCACGTCCGGTCCCAGGAGTTCCCGGAGGGGGGCCCAGGCCCGGGGCCCGTCCAGCGACAGCACCGCCCACCGATCCTCTTCGTCCCGGAGCGGCACGCCGTCGAGCAGCGCCTCGACCGTCTTCGGGTCCGCGACGCACTCCAGCAGCACCCACAGGTCCTCGTCATCGATGGCGACGTAGGCGTCCGCCGCCACCTGACCGTCGGGGTCCAGCAGCAGGGTGTGGAGGACCCGCCCGAACCGGAGCCGGGAGACAGGACCCGTGAGGACCTCGTCCAGGGGATAGAGGGCCTCGTCCACCACTCCGCGAAAGACCCGCACGTGGGTCATCGGGGCCAGCCCAAGGGCCCTTCGGACCGCCAGGACCTCCTGCTCGACCCCGGCGAAGCCCGCGACTGCGGTTCGCCCCGACCGGTCCTGGAACCGGGCGCCCATTCCCGCGAGCAGGGTTCGCCACGTCCCGGTCATGGCAGGCCTCCCGCGGCCTCGGGATGGCCGGTCTCCCGGAGCACGTGGTCCGCCAGGGTATTGATCGATCGCAGCAGGGCCACGCTGCCCTCGGCAATCTTCACCCCGAACTCCTGCTCCACCGCCAGCACCACCTCCAGGGCATCGAGGCTGTCGAGACCCAGGCCCGATCCCAGCAGGGAGACGTCCTCGTGGAGGTCCTCCTCGGTGTAGGGCAGCGAGAGGCGGGCGATGAGGTTCCTCTTGATGCGGTGGACGACGTCCTTCCGCAACGCGATCTGGCGTTCGATGTCCCGGGTCATGGTCTCCTCGGGGCCGGTCACCCTGAGCCGCGGCGGAATATACCACAAGACCCGGAAAGGTCACGGGGACGAGGCGCGCGCCCCAGCGGTGGCGCGGGCCATGCGGACGGCATCGCCGAGGACCAGCAGGGCCAGCACGGTCAGCAGCAGGGCGACGACTCCCAGCAGCGGATGGGGACCGTTCGCGGGGTCGAAGGCCCAGAGGAACCGCCGGGCCTGCCAGACCAGCGCCGTCAAGGTCGTGGCCAGCATCACCAGGGCGGGACCGAGGGTGTACCAGGCGGGCTTCCCCAGGCCGACCAGCCAGGCCGACAGGACCAGCAGCGCCAGGGCCGCCACCAGTTGGTTCGACGCGGCGAAGAGGGGCCAGAGGACGTTCTGGCCGCCGGTCATCACGAGCCAGAGGGCCGGGATCATGGGCAGCAGCGACCCGATCCACCGGTTGCGGATCCATGGGACCGCGTCTCCGGCCAGTTCGGCCACCAGGAACCGCGAGAGGCGGACCGTCGTGTCCAGCGTGGTCATCACGAAGGAGTTGATCATCGTGATGCCGAAGAAGATGCCCGCCGCGGCACCGATCAGGGGCGCCGTGAGCGTTCCGAACCCCTCGCCGAAGGCCACGATGGCCCCCGCGCCTCGGGGTTGCACGACCATCTGCTGCAAGGTCTCCCAGGGAAGGCCCGCGGCGACGGTCAGCAGCGCCAGCACCGCCAGGGCCCCCTCCGTGAGCATCGCCCCGTACCCGATCCACAGGCCATGACCCTCCCGGGCGAGTTGCCGGGCGGTGGTACCGCTGGCGACGATGCTGTGGAACCCCGAGATGGCCCCGCAGGCGATCAGGATGAAGAGCATCGGCCAGATGGGACCCTGGGCGGTCACCGGGGCCGTGAAGAGGTCCGCCTGGATCTCCCGCCGGCTGACCAGCACGCCGACGAATCCCAGGACCATCCCCAGGATCAGGATCCAGTTGGCGATGTAGTCCCGGGGCTGGAGCAGCAGCCAGACCGGCAGCGCGGAGGCGATCACCCCGTAGCCTCCGAGGACCAGATACCAGGCGATGCGGGCTTGATCCGGCGACAGGTGCAGGGACCAGACGGCCCAGGCCTCGGGGAACCGGTCCTCCGAGACCTCGTGGAGGGCGATGGGGAGGTGGCTGCCGGCGTAGATCAGCAGGCCGAGGCCCGCCAGTGCCATCAGGGTGGCCGGGATCAGGGGCCAGCGCAGCCGGTACACCGCCAGGCCGAAGACCACCGCCCAGGGGATCAGGCCCATGGAGGGCAGCACGATCTCGGGCTTGTCCAGGAAGGAGCGGGTCGCCACGTCGATGAAGGCGGCAACGACCAGCACCAGGGTCAGGAGCACGAAGACCTGGAACAGCAGGCGGGCCCGGCGACCCAGGGTCTTCCCGGCAAGGTCCGGAATCGAGTGCCCCTGGTTCCGGACGGAGGCCATCAGGGCGGTGTAGTCGTGGACCCCGCCCAGCAGGACCACTCCCAGGAGGATCCAGGCCAGGGGCACCCCCCAACCGAAGAAGGCCACCGCCAGGATGGGGCCCACGATGGGCCCGGCGCCGGCGATGGACGAGAAGTGGTGCCCGAACAGGACGAAGGGGTGGGCCGGCCGGTAGTCCAGGTCGTCCCGGAGGGCGTGGGCAGGGGTGGGAGCCTGATCCTCGGGCAGGAACAGTCTTCGTCGGAGGTGCCTCCCGTACGTCCGGTAGGCCAGCACGAGCCAGCCGACCGTCAGGACCGCGACAAGCGCGCTGTTCATGGAATCGCCTCCCTGGGACACGACGGCGAACCGGGGCCATGATACTCCAGGGAAGGCCGAGGGAACCTTCCGAAAACCGATGTCGCGGCCTTCTCTGAGAGGGATCCGTCGATCCGCGATTGGCCTTCCCGATGGGCCTCTTCGGGGCGATTGACACATCTGGAGGGATCGGGGGAACCTTGGACCCTGGACGGAACCAGGAGGGGAGCATGGGCGAGGATCGCCTGGGGAGATACCGTCTGGTCCAGAGGCTCGCCACCGGGGGAATGGCCGAGGTCTTCCTGGCAGTCGCGGAGGGGCCCGAGGGCTTCCGGAAGGTCGTGGTGGTGAAGCGGGTGCTGCCCCACTTCGCCGAGGACCCCCGCTTCGCGGAGATGTTCCTGGACGAGGCCCGTCTGGCCGCTCGGCTGGAACACCCCAACATCGTGCAGATCTTCGACCTGGGGGAGGATGCCGGGCGCTACTACCTCGCGATGGAGTACCTCCGGGGACTCCCGGTCTCCCAGGTGATGCGCCGGCTGCGAGCCCAGGACCGGGACCTTCTCCATCCGCTGGCGGCCTGGCTGCTGGCCCGGGCCGCCCAGGCCCTCCACTACGCCCACCGGCTGACCGGGCCCGACGGACGTCCCCTGGGGATCGTCCACCGGGACATCAGCCCGGACAACCTCTTCCTGACTCGGGACGGGGTCCTGAAGGTGCTGGATTTCGGGATCGCGAAGGCCGTCACGAACCGCCACGAGACCGCCGCCGGGACCGTGAAGGGGAAGTTCGCCTACATGTCGCCGGAGCAGGTCCGGGGACTGCCGCTGGACGCCCGCTCTGACGTCTTCTCGCTCGGGGTGGTGCTCTACGAGCTGACGACGGCGAAGCGTCCCTTCGGCGGGGCGTCGGACCTGATGACGGTGTCGTCGATCCTCAACGACCCGCCCCCTCGCCCGGCCGAGGTCTTTCCAGGCTACGACCCCCACCTGGAGGCCATCTGTCTGCGGTGCCTGGAGAAGGATCCGGGGCGCCGTTTCGGGAGTGCGGGGGAACTGGCCGAGGCCCTGGTGCCCCTGGCCGGGAGCACGGCGACCGAGGCGGCCCTGGCCGCCCTGGTGGAGTCCCTGGCCACCGAGGAGGAGAAGGCCCGGTGGGACCATCCCGTGGAGGAAGGGGCCGAGGGGGCGACGGTGCTCCTGGAGGGACAGCCCGCCCGGGCCCAGGGGACCGAGGAGGGGCGGGAGTCTCCCGGGGGCGGCGGGTCGGATCGTCGGGCAACGGGGCCCTCGATTCGAAGCCGCGGTGCGGGGATGGCAGAGGAGGTGCCGGGAGCAACGCTCCAGATGCCCTCGGCCGTGGCCGAGTCCCCCCGGACCGCGCCCCCTTCCCGGGGACCGTCGACGGGACGTCGCGTGGCCGTGGCCCTGGGGGTCGTCCTCGGGGTCCTGGTCGCGGGAGGGGCGGGGTACTGGGCCTGGCAGCAGGAGTTGGGGGAGGGGTCGGAGGGGGCCGCACCGTCTCAGGTGGCTTCCGAGGTTCCTCGACCCGCGGAACCAGCGGCCACGAGGCTCGTGGTCCGGAGCCTTCCCTCGGCGATGCTGGAGGTGGACGGACGGGTCTGCGGGCTCGGACGGTGCGACCTGGCCGTGTCGCCAGGAACCCATCAGGTGCGGGTCCGGGGGGGCGGTGTCCAGCACGACCAGGAGGTGGCGGTCCCCGCGGGTCGGACCACGGAGGTCGAGGCGATGCCGCCCCGGGGGGCGGTCCTGTTCCGGGTCCCGGCGGGGGTCGAGGTCTTCCTGGACGGGGAGTCGGTGGGCCGGGGACCCTTCGTGCGTCCCGTGCAGACCTGGCAGGGGGTCCACACGGTGCGATTCGTGCCGCCCCGGGGGGACCCGGCCATGCGGCCGTTGACGATCCCCCCGGAGACTCCCCAGGTCACGGTGACCTGGCCCTGATGCCCCGAGGTCCCCTGGACCCGAAGGGGCGGCCTCGACTATCATTGGCGCCATGTGGACGAACCAACCCCTGGTCCGGCGCATCGTGGAACTGGCCCTGGAGGAGGACCTGGGCACCGGTGATCTGACCACCGACCTCTCGATTCCCGAGGGGGCGACGGCCCGGGCCGAGGTGGTCGCGAAGGAGCCCTGCGTACTGGCGGGGCTTCCGGTCGCCCGGGAGGTCATCCGGCAGGTGGACCCGGACCTCGTGGTCCAGGACCTCGCGGCCGACGGCGACCCGGTGGAGCCGGGACAGGCGGTGCTTCGGGCATCCGGAAGGGCCGCCTCGCTGCTCACGGCCGAGCGGACCCTGCTCAACTTCGTGATGCGCCTGTCGGGAGTCGCCACGGCGACCCGGGAGTTCGCGAAGGCCCTCGAGGGGACCCAGACCACGTTGCTGGATACCCGCAAGACCACCCCGGGACTCCGGGTGCTGGAGAAGTACGCGGTGCGGGTCGGCGGGGCCCGCAACCATCGGATGAACCTGGCGGGCGGGGTCCTGATCAAGAACAACCACCTGGCCCTCTGGGGTGCCGATCTGAAGGCGGCGATCCGCCGGGCGCGACGGGAGGCTCCGGCCCTGACCCGGGTGGAGGTCGAGGTCCGGACCATGGAGGAGGTGCGCCGGGCCATCGAGGCCGGGGCCGAGATGCTGCTGCTGGACCACATGACCGTGGAACAGGTGGCCGAGGTGGTGGCCTACTGCCGCTGGAAGGTGACCCTCGAGGTGTCGGGGGACATGACGCCCGCCAAGGCCCGGGAGATGGCCCTGGCGGGCGTGGACTTCGTGTCCGCGGGGTCCATCACTCACCAGGCCCGGTGGCGGGACTTCTCGATGACCTTGACCCCCCTTCCTCAGGCGGCCGCCGATGTCCCGACCTCTTGACTTCCAGGCCCTGGTGGTCCGGTTGCAGCAGCGAGGATGCCCCGCTCCCCGGGTCCTGTGGTTCCCCGAGGTCGGAAGCACCCAGGACGAGGCCATTGCCCTGGGGCGGCGGGGGGCGCCTGCCGGGACCCTCGTGATGGCCGGGCGCCAGACCCGGGGTCGGGGACGGCAGGGGCGGTCCTGGCACTCTCCCGAAGGCGGGCTCTATTGCAGCCTCCTGCTCCGGCCCGAGGCCCCGGTCCACCGGTGGCCCTCGCTCACCGTCGTGGCAGGGCTGGCGGTGGCCCGGGCCCTGACCCGGTCCGGGGTGGTCGGGGTTCGCATCAAGTGGCCCAACGACCTGATCCTGGGGGGACGCAAGGTGGCCGGGCTCCTGGCCGAGTCCGTTGCCACCGAGGGGTTCTGCGTGGTGGGGGTCGGCCTGAACCTGGATCTGGGCGATGGGCTGCCCCCGGACCTTCGCGCGATCGCCACCGACCTGGCCCGCGAGGCCCCCGGGACGCACCCTCTGGACGTCGTCACCGAGGTGGTCCTGGAGGTCGTGGGATGCCTGCTCGGGGCCTCCCGGGACCCCCAGGTGGACTCCCAGGAGATCGACGTCCTCCTGGACCGGGACCGGGAGGTCCAGATAGGGGACCTCCGGGGCCGGCCCGAGGGGGTCGAACCGGGGGGCGAGTTGCGCCTGCGGGCGTCGGACGGGACCCTCCACCGGGTCCGCTGCGGGGAGGTGGTCCGTGCTGATCGCGATTGACGTGGGGAACACGCACACCGTGATTGGGGCCTTCGAGGGGGATCGCCTGCTGGGCACCTTCCGACTCACGAGCCACCGGAACCTCACCGTGGACGAACTGTCCTGGTGGATGGAAGGGCTGTTGCGCCGCCGCGGACTGGACCCAGGGGACATCCGGGGCCTCGCGGTGAGCAGCGTGGTGCCGCCGCTGACCGGCGTCTTCGAGGAGTACGCCCGGCGCAACGGCACGCCGCTGCTGGTGGTGGGGCCATCGACCGACACGGGAATCGCGGTGCGCTACGAGCCGCCGGCAGACGTCGGGGCCGATCGGGTCGTCAATGCGGTGGCCGCCCATCATCGGTGCCCGGACTGCGACGTGATCGTGGTGGACTTCGGGACCGCGACGACCTTCGACGCGGTGACGGCCCGGGGGGAGTACCTCGGGGGGGTCATCGTCCCCGGCGTCACCGTGTCCCTCGATGCCCTCTTCGCGAGGACCGCCCGCCTTCCCCGGGTGGAGGTCCAGCGACCTCCCGCCGTCGTGGGCCGCACGACGGTCCACAGCATCCAGTCCGGGGCCTACTACGGCTACCTCGCGATGATGGAGGGTCTGGTGACCCGGATGCGGGCGGAGATGCGGGAACCGGTCCGGGTCCTGGCGACGGGAGGCCTGGCCGGGCTGCTGGCCGGCGACAGCCCCCTGATCGACGAGGTGTTGCCGGACCTCACGCTGGAGGGGCTCCGGCTGGTCTGGGAACGCCAGGGGAGGCCCCTTTCCTGATCCGTCGATCCGTGCTCCGGCGGTGCATCCGGCCGCAACCCGGCCAGGAGGTTCCCCCGGAGAGGGACCGCTACTCGTCCTCGATGCGGCGCATCCATTTGATCGTCATGGTGCCCTCGGGGTTGTAGATCCGCATCAGCGACTCCCCGGTGTCCAGGATCCAGGGATTCAGGAAGTGGCGGCCGTTCTTGGTCAGGAAGAGGTCGCCGGCCAGCCAGATTGCCGCGTGGACCAGGCGCTTCTCCCCGGGTTCCCAGACCAGCATCGCGTCGCCCATCTGTCGGTCCTTTTCCGGGACTTCCCGGTAATGCGAATCCAGACGGTCCAACGCGACTGCGGGGTCCAGCACGCTGTCGTCCGGCTGTTCCACGCCGAAGTTGAGCACGGTCCAGAGACAGTCCCGGGGCGGGTCCTGCGGGGATGGGTACGAGTAGAGCCTCATCCGGACCCCCCGGGGGAGCAGGTGCACCAGATCCAGGTCCAGGCCGCCGGGGACCTCCCGGGCCGACTCCAACAGTGGCAGGAGGTCCTTGCGGCGATTGCCGTACCGGGACCACCAGGCGGCCAGGGCCGACGCGTCGTCGTCGGGTCCCACGTGCAGCCAGGCCATCTTGGAAGGCGTCAGGGCCCAGAGCCGGACCACCTGGGCCCGTTCCCTGGCACTGGTGGCCCGGCGACAGGCCAGGGGCAGGTCCGCGACGGCCCGGGCGCCCCGGAACGGGAACGAGATCCCCAGGATCCACTGCTGCCAGTCCGGGGAGAGCCGCGAGAGGCGCAGCCAGGACCGGAAGTCCTCTTCATCCAGGCGAATCAGGCTCCATCGGGCGAGGGCATCCGGGTCCTGGAAGACCTGTTCGAAGAGTCGGGTCCGGGCCGCCGGGGTGAGGGCCTCCTGAAGGGAGGGCGGCGGCCGCACCGAGCAGCCGTTCCCATCGCACCGGGTCGTGGTCCGAAGCAGGGCCCGGGAGGCCGGCGGAAGTTCCAGGGTGTCCAGGAAGGACTCCAGGCGACCTTGGGTGAACCCCCGGAAGTTCCAGGGGGGCGTCTCCAGGGGACAGAGGTCCGGGTTCAGCAGGTCGGGATGCGGTGCCAGCCAGAGGGTCTCGGTCTTCAGCCGCCCCCAGGGGCCTCGGGCCATCGTCGCTCCAGGCGTGCCCCGGCCTGGTTCGGAGGTCGGGATCTCGTCCGCCTTTCCGGGAGTTGCCGGTGCCTGGGCGGGGGAGCGAGCGGAGGACCCCCACCAGTAGCCGGCCAGCAGGAGGTCCGCCGAGAGGACCAGGACCATCGCGCCCATCCCGATCCGTCGAGCCCATCCCCCCATCGGGTGCCCTCGATCCCGAGGGGCACTCTAGTCCCGAGTTCTGCCCGGATCAAGGCCGGATCAAGGCTCGACGTGGTCCATGATCAGGGTCACCGCAGTTCGATGTCGGCCCCGAAGTGGAGGTAGCCCTGGTCGTGGCCCAGGTCCTTGGGCACGATGGTCAGGTCCTTGTCCGGCAGCTGCAGGGGCAGCCCGGCCCCCGAGAGCAGGTCCTTGAGGTTGAAGGAGGGGATCGCCACCACGAAGGGCTTGTCGGCGATCTGCTGGAACAGGACCGGGATGGCCCCCAGCAGGAGGTCCCGGAAGGTGTCCTCCTGGCCGTCCCACTCCTCGTTCAGGTAGGCGATGTCCATGTCCACCAGGTCCGGCGGGTTCAGGGTGATCTGGATGGCCGGGCCCTTCTCCGGGTCGTCCACGATGGCCAGCGCCAGCGTCAGTTCCAGGAACAGGAAGGCCTTCAGGTCCACCGGCTGGCCCATCAGCCCGAACTGGGCATCCAGGTAGAAGTCCCCCAGTTGCACGGTGAGCGTCCCGGCGGGGTTGCAGGAGGTGAAGACCGGCGGCAGGAGCGGCGTCGTCACGGCGTTGAGGTCGGTGATGCCGTACTGGGAGAGGTCGGTCCCGGTGCTCGCCAGGTCCTCGGCCGTCAGGACGATGTGCAGGAAGCGGGAGTCCCAGACCGAGTAGAGGGCCTCGTTGAGCACGTCGTCGAAGATTGCGGCCATCACCTTCCGGGCGTTGCCGAGGTCGAAGCCGAAGACCTCGGGGGTCAGGGCCAGGCAGGAGGCCCGGCCGATGGACCCCAGGATCACCCGGTCCACCAGGTGGTCCGAGGTGACGGCCCCGTCGAGGTCGATGGCCCCGCCCGCCGGAGTGAAGTCAATCTTCCGGGGAGCCAGAGAGATCCGGAGCACCAGGTTGTTCATGCCCGGCAGGGGGGCGTCCACCGAGATCTCGAAGGGTTTCTCGAGCAGTTCGTTGACCTTGGGCTCCAGGTCGTTGATGGTCTTCACCAGCAGCGGCTCCACCTGGTCCTTCAGCAGGCCCTCCAGCGTGCCCTTGAGGATCGACGCCAGGAAGTTGAAGAAGACGTTGTCCAGATGCAGGTTGAAGCCGTCCATCGTCAGGGAGGTCTCGCCGGCGAAGATGCGGATCCGACGGGTGCCCTGGTCCACCCCGAGGTTCACCCGCATGTTCAGCGTGACCTTGGTCGCCTCGGCGTATCCCGACTGGTCGCCGGGACACGGGAAGCCACCGCGGGTATTGACCAGGCGGACGTCGGCCCGGAAGTTGGGGATCACCGCGTCGATCTGGAGTCCTCCGAAGGTGGATTGGACCTTCACGTCGGGGGTGCCGAAGACCACCTTGTCCAGGAAGACGTCATAGGCGCAGCCGATCTGCTCCACCCGGGTCACGGGGCTCGGGAGCAGGGCCGCCACGTCCAGATCCGTGAGGGCGGCCACCAGCAGTGCCGAGATGGTCGCCTCGTCCGCCGGGTCCGGGTTGTAGAAGAGCAGGTCGTCCAGCCAGGCCTTCACGGCCTCCGGGACCAGGGACTGGGAGACGTCCGGCTGGTCCATCGGGATCCAGGTGCTGCTGTACAGGTAGGACTGGAGCACCCGGGTGGCGTTGCCGAAGGTGTCGGTGGCCACCGCGTCAATCAGGTTCATGCCCTGGTTCGGTTGCATCGGGAACTGGAAGGTGCCGCCCGGTCCCAGCGAGGCCGGCTGGCCGTTGATGGTCACCTGGCCGACCTGGCTGATGTCCTCCGAGACGATGCCGGTCACCATCACGAGCCGGTCCCCGTCCAGGGTTGCCCCCCGCTCGGGGTACGTGATGGCCAGGGTCGGGGCGGTCCCGTCACACCAGGCCACGATGTCGTCGCAGCGGGACGCGTCGTCCACCACGCAGGCGGCGAAGGTGTAGCGCCCCTCGGCCTCGAAGGCGAATCGGTCGGCGGCCAGGCGCCGGATGCCTGTCTCGGGGTCCACCGTGGGGTCGGTGATGGCCCCGCCCGGCACCGGGTTCCCGAAGGCGTCCACCAGGTCGAAGCCGACCTTGACCTGGTCCGCGACCCGGTAGGCGGGCTTCTCGGGGATCAGTTTGAGGCGCAGGCCTGCGGCTTCCCCGGCCTGGATGGTCAGGCGGGCCGACTCCAGCGTCGCCGGGGCATCATCGGCCGGGTGGCAGGTCACGTCGTACTGCCCCGCCTTGGTCCCGGTCACCGTGAAGCCCATGGGGGAGTTCGTGACCGAGAGGGCCTCCGGGACCTCGATCCGGAAGGACAGTCCGGCGACCCCGTTCCCCTCGGCGTCGAAGGCCAGGCACGTCCCCTGGCTGTCCCGTCCCGCGACGATGGTGTCGGGGTCCAGTCGGGTCCGAACGAGGGCCAGGGGGCCCGGCGTCACCTGGAGAGCGGCCGGGGTCTGGTCCACGGCGCCGTCGATCAGCCCGCAGGCGAGCCGGTAGTCGCCGGCCTTGCGTCCCTTCGCGTCGAACTGCCCGCCGCCCCGATCGACCAGGTCGATCCCCTCGGCGGGAGTGACCTGGACCTGGAAGGCCGCGGCGGTGGGATTTCCCAGGGCGTCCAGGGCCGTGCAGGTCACGTGGGCCGTCTCTCCTGCCGGGATGGTCGCGGGCGCCACGGCCGTCTCCACCGAGAGCGGCCGTCCGGCCTCCACGGTCAGCGTGGCGGGCGTCTCGTCCTCCAGGCCCGCTCCGGCACAGGCGATCTGGTAGGTGCCCGCCTGGCCGCAGGTCAGCTGCAGACCGCTGACGGTGCATCCCGCCGCCGGGTCCACCTGGACCTCGAAGGCCACCTCGGTCCCCGTGGGGGCTCCCTGGGCCACACAGGTCACCTCGACGGTGCCGCCGGCCTCGATGGTCTCCGCCGAGAGGGTCGTCTCGATGGTCCAGCCGTTGACATCGCCGTAGTCCCCGCCATTGTCACTGCCTCCGCCTCCGCCGCCACCCCCGCAGGCCAGGAGGATCACCAGGGACCAGGCCGAGCCGTGAAGAAGCCGGTTCATCGGGACACCCCTCGAAGGTCGGAGACATTCTAGTCAAGGTGGGACGGAATGACCATCGACCGTCACCGGTCCTCCCGGGCCAGGAAGGACAGCATCTCCAGTTTCCCCGAGATGTCCACGTCCTCGATGTGGACCCCGGGGGGCGGCGCCACGTGCCGAGGGACGAAGTTCAGGATGGCACGAACCCCGCAGCGCGCCAGACGTTCCACCACCGTCTCGAGCCCCACCGGCCCGCAGGCCAGCACCGCGATCCGGGCCCCGTACTCCGGCAGCACCCGTTCCATCTCCTCGACGGGATGGCATCGCCGCCCGGCATAGACCCTCCCGACCTTCTCCGGGTCCCGGTCGAAGACCACTCCGAAGTGGAACCCCCGCTCCTCGAAGCCCCGGTAGGTCAGCAGGGTCCGGCCGAGGTTCCCCAGGCCCACCAGCGCCACGACCTGCACGCGGTCGGTACCCAGCAGGCGGCCGATGGTCCGGGAGAGGGAGAAGACATCGTAGCCCCGGCTCACGGACCCGAAGGAACCGAAGAGGGACAGGTCTCGCCGCAACTGGGCCGGATGGACCCCGGCCAGTTCGGCCAGGCGATGGGAGAAGACGTGCTCCACCCCCTCGTGGTGCAGTTCCACCAGGATCTTCCGGTAGAGGGAGAGACGGGTCACGGTCTGGAGGGGCACCCGGCGTGGGGAGGGACCGTCCTCCCGGGCGTCCCGGTCGGGAGCGTCCAATTCCCCCATGCCGGGTCCTGGCCGGTCCGGACCCCCGGGCCTCGTCGGGTCTTGTTCTGCCATGGTCAGGCCCCCTGTCCAGATTCCAGGAGAATTGTAACCAATTTCACAGCATCGGGAAAGTCCATGGTCGAAAAAAGCACCCCTTGATACAGGCAAGGGGGCTGAGGCTCCGGGCGACCTCGGGCGGTGGTTCCTCGATCTGGGGGCGGGGCCGGAGGGGCGGACGAGCCCTGCGGCGGGATGCCTCGGGGTCAGTGGCACCGCACCGAAGCCGTTCCGGGCCGACTCGTGCGAACCTGGATCCCGCCGCGTCCAGGGAAATCGATCAAATGATCGGCTTTCCTGGCGGGGCGCGTCCCTTGTTCTTGACATTCGCGGTGCGGGAGCGCATCGTTCCGTCAGGCTGTGAAAGGAATCACAGATGGATGCAGTCCAAGAAGTCAACCAGCGCGGACAGGAACAGGATGGGTCTGGCACGGTTCCCGACCGGGTGGGGGAGGTGTTGAGGCGGTTCCCGACCCGGGGCCGGGACGCCTTGATCCCGTTGCTTCAGGCCGTGCAGGAGGCCGAAGGATACCTTTCCCAGGACGCCATGACCCGGGTCGCAAGGCACCTCTCGCTGCCGCCCTCGAAGGTCTATGGGGTGGCGACCTTCTACAACCAGTTCCGGTTCCAGCCGAAGGGGAGGTGGCACATCCAGGTCTGCCGGGGCACGGCCTGCCACGTGAAGGGATCGGCTGCACTGCTCCAGGCCCTGCAGCGGGCCCTCAAGGTGGAACCGGGCCAGACCACTCGGGACGGGATGTTCAGCCTCGAGGTCGTGGCGTGCATCGGGGCCTGCGGGCTGGCGCCGGTCGTCGCCGTGAGCGGTGAGTGCCACGGGGGGATGACCCCGGACCGGGTGCCGGGCCTGCTCAACGCCTACCGACGGAGGACCCCATGAACGGGAGCCTGGAGGAGTGGGGCAACGGGATTTCCTGGGGGGACGTGCGAGCCTGGCTTGCCGGGACGCTGCCGGCAGAGAGCCCCAAGGGCCCGCGCCTGGAGGGGGCCCTCCGGGAACTGCGACGGGAAGACGTCGTCAGGCCGACGATCTTCGTGGGCACCGGGACCTGTGGCCTGGGGGCCGGCGCCGACAGGACCCTCCAGGCGATCCGGGCGTTGCTGGCCGAACGGGGCATTGACGGGGACGTGGTGGAGGTGGGGTGCATCGGGCTCTGCGCGGCGGAGCCCATGGTGGACGTGCAGTTGCCCGGTCGGAGCCGGATCTCCTTCGGGCCCGTCCTCGAGGCGGACGTGCCGGCGGTGATCGGTGCGGCCCTGGACGGGATCCCCCCGGGGGATCGGGCCCTGTACCAGTTCGCCGCCCCGGAGGGCATCCAGTCCTGGGAGGGCATCCCCCGGCAGTCGGAGCATCCCTTCTTCCGGTCCCAACTGCGCTTCGTGCTCCGGGACTGCGGGGTGATCCATCCCGAGAGCCTCCGGGAGGCCCTGGCCCGGGGCACCTGGGCCACCTATGCCCGAGTGATTCGGACCCGGACCCCCGCAGAGGTCTGCGATGAGGTCGCGCGGTCGGGACTCCGGGGCCGCGGCGGCGGGGGATTCCCCACGGGGACGAAATGGAAGGCGGCCCTGGAGGCCCCGGGGGACCAGAAATACCTGGTGTGCAACGCCGACGAGGGGGACCCGGGGGCCTTCATGGACCGGGCCGTGGTGGAGGGCGACCCCCACCGACTGCTGGAGGGGATCGCCATCGCGGCCTATGCCATCGGAGCCCGGAAGGCCTACGTGTACATCCGGGCCGAGTACCCCCTGGCGGTGGCGAGGCTGCACCGGGCCATCGACCAGGCACGGGAACTGGGAGTGATCGGCCACGACGTGCTGGGTCACGGGGTGGACCTGGACGTGATGGTGAAGCAGGGGGCCGGGGCCTTCGTCTGCGGCGAGGAGACGGCGCTGCTGCACAGCATCGAGGGGCGCCGGGGAATGCCTCGGCCCCGGCCGCCCTACCCGGCGACCCGGGGCCTCTGGGGCCGGCCCACGGTGATCAACAACGTCGAGACTCTCGCGAACCTGCCGATGCTGCTCCAGAACGGCGCGGAGGCCTTCGCCGCGGTGGGCACCTCCGGGAGCAAGGGCACCAAGGTCTTCGCCCTCTCGGGCAAGGTCGTGCGGACGGGGCTGGTCGAGGTGGCGATGGGGACGCCGCTCCGGGAGGTGGTCTTCGACATCGGGGGCGGCATCCCCGGCGGGCACTCCCTCAAGGCGGTCCAGATCGGGGGTCCCTCGGGGGGGTGCATCCCCGCAAGCCACATGGACACCCCGGTGGACTACGAGTCCCTGAAGGGCGTCGGGGCCATGATGGGGTCCGGCGGCCTCGTGGTGATGGACGAGACCACCTGCATGGTGGACCTGGCGAAGTTCTTCATGGACTTCATCCAGCGGGAGTCCTGCGGCAAGTGCATCCCCTGCCGGGAGGGAACCCGCAGGATGCTGGAGATCCTCCAGCGGATCACCCGGAGTCGCCGGAACGAGACCGGCACGGACACCCTGCAGCGATTCCAGGGGGTGATGTACCTCGAGCGGCTCGGCGGCGTGATCCAGGACACGAGCCTCTGCGGCCTGGGCCAGTCGGCGCCGAACCCGGTGCTGTCCACGCTCCGGTGGTTCCGGGAGGAGTACGAGGAGCACATCTTCGATCGGAAGTGCCGGGCGGGGGTCTGCACCGAGCTGCTGCAGTATGCCATCGACGCCGATCGGTGCACCGGGTGCACCCGCTGTGCGAAGGCCTGCCCCACGGGGGCGATTCTGGGGGCGCCCCGGGCCCCCCACTACATCGTTCCCGACAAGTGCATCGGTTGCGGCACCTGCCGGGTGGAGTGTCGTATCGGCGCGGTGACGGTCGCCTAGGGTGCCGAGGCACCCCGAGGGGAGGCGCAAGATGCAGATCACGGTGAATGGCAAGGCGATGGAGGCGATGCCCGGCGAGATGCTGCTTCAGGCGCTGCGCCGGGGAGGGGTCCGGATTCCGACCCTCTGTGCAATGGAGGGGATGGAACCCACCGGGGCGTGTCGGCTCTGCGTCGTGGAGGTGGAGGGCCAGCGGGGTCTCGTACCCTCCTGTGCCTGCCCGGTCCGGGATGGCATGGTGGTCCAGACCCACTCGTCCAGGGCGGTCCGGGCCCGGAAGACCATTGTCGAACTGCTCCTGGCGAATCACCCCGACGACTGCCTCTACTGCAGCCGCAACGGGGACTGCGACCTCCAGCGCCTGGCGGCGGACCTGGGGGTGCGCCAGCGACGCTACTCGGGGGAGCGAACGCAGGCGAAGCGCGACGTCTCCAGTCCCTCGATCGTCCGGGAGCCCGAGAAGTGCATCCTCTGCGGGCGCTGCGTCCGCACCTGCGAGGAGATCCAGGGCGTCGCGGCGATCGACTTCACGGGCCGGGGGGCCCGGACGATGGTGGCCCCTCCGTTTCAGATGGGCATCAACCTCTCGTCCTGCGTGGACTGCGGCCAGTGCATCCTGGCCTGTCCCACCGGGGCCCTGGCCGAGCAGAGCCACTTCAAGGACGTCTTCGATGCCATCGCGGACCCCAGAAAGATCGTGGTGGTCCAGCACGCCCCGGCGGTCTCGGTGACCCTCGGGGAACTCTTCGGGATGCGCCCGGGGGCCGACGTGGCCGGGGCGCTCCATGCGGCGCTCCGTCGCCTGGGCTTCGACCGGGTCTTCGACACGTCCTTTGCGGCGGACCTGACGGTGATGGAGGAGGCCCACGAACTGGTCGAACGCCTGGCCCGGGGAGGCCCCCTGCCGCTCTTCACCTCCTGCTGCCCGGCCTGGGTGGACCTCTGTGAGCAGGAGTGGCCCGACCTGTTGCCCCACCTCTCGACCTGCAAGAGTCCCCAGCAGATGCTCGGGTCGGTCGTGAAGGAGCACCTGGCCCGGGTCGAGGGGGTCCGGCCGGAGGACCTCTTCGTGGTCGCCGTGATGCCCTGCACCGCGAAGAAGTTCGAGGCGGGCCTGCCGGAGCGGCGCACCGGGGTCGCTCCGGACGTGGATGCGGTCCTGACCACCCGGGAACTGGCCCGGATCATCCGGATGCGGGGGCTGGACTTGCGAGACATGGAACCGGAGGATCCCGAAGACCCCTTCGGGGAGCGGTCCTCGGCCGGGAAGCTCTTCGGGGCGTCGGGAGGGGTGATGGAGGCGGCCCTGCGGACGGCCCACTGGATGATCACGGGGGAGGATCGGGCGGACCGTCGGGTTCGGGAGATGCGGTCCTCAGCGGCGGTGAAGGAGGCGGTGGTCCAGGTGGGGGACCGAGAGTTGCGCGTGGCGGCGGTCTCGGGCCTGGCCCAGGCCCGGCGCCTGGTGGAGGAGATCCGCGCGGGACGGGCCCGGGTGGACTTCGTGGAGGTGATGGCCTGCCCCGGGGGATGCGTGAACGGAGGCGGCCAGCCCATCGGAGCCGACCGGGAGGCGGTAAAGGCCCGGGTTCGGGGGCTCAAGGAGATCGACCGGGGCGAGGGAGTCCACGAGGCCCACCGGAACGCCTCGGTGAGGCGGCTCTACGACGAGGTGTTCCAGGGAGGGCCGGGGTGCCCCGAGGCCCACCGGCTGCTCCACACCCGCTATGCGCCCCGGCAATGGGGCATGGGCGGGGTCCGGGCCCGGGAGGAGGTCGGGAGATGACGGTGGGGAGACAGCCCCTGGTGCTGACGATTCCCGATCGCTGCAAGACCTGCTACGGCTGTGTCCGGGAGTGCCCGGCGAAGGCCATTCGCATCGTCTCGGGACAGGCCCAGGTGATCCCGGACCGGTGCATCGGCTGCGGCAACTGCGTCCAGGTCTGCAGCCAGGGGGCGAAGGCGATCCGGGACGGGCTGCCGGAGGTGGAGGCCCTGCTGGCCTCAGGAAGACCCGTGGCCCTGGAACTGGCCCCGTCCTTCCCGGCGGAGTTCGTCGACCTGCCCTGGCGACGGCTGGTGGGGATGATTCGGGCGGCGGGATTCGCCTTCGTGCACGAGGTGGCCTTCGGGGCCGACCTGGTGTCGGAACGCTATCGTCGGCTCGTGGAACAGTCGGATGGCCGGCAGTACATCGCCACCACCTGCCCGGCGCTCGTGGAGTACGTCCAGCACTACTTTCCCCACCTGGTGGACCGACTGGCACCCATCGTGTCCCCGATGGTCGCCACGGCCCGGGTGATCCGACTGGAGCACGGCCCGGAGGTGCCCGTGGTCTTTGCGGGGCCCTGCATTGCAAAGAAGGGGGAGGCCACCTGGGACGGGGGAGGGGAGATCGACGGGGTGCTGACGTTCCCGGAACTGCGGGCCCTGCTGCTTCGCCGGGGCGTCGAGGCGGACCTCGCCGGGGACAGCGACTTCGACCCGCCCCATGGTGGCCTCGGGGGGCTGTTCCCGGTGACCGGGGGCCTGCTGAAGTCCGCCTCCATCGATGACGATCTGGTCCATGCCGAGGGCGTGGCCGTGGACGGACACCGGCGGTTCGTGGAGGCCATCCGGGAGTTCGAGGCGGGCGCGGTGCCGGCGGTGCTGCTGGAGGTGCTGGCCTGCGAGGGGTGCGTGATGGGCCCCGGGATGACCCGCAAGGACCCCCGGTTTCGCCGGCAGGCCGAGGTCACCCGGACCCTCCGGGAACGGGCCCGGGAACTGGACGAGGAGCCCTGGGAGCAGGCCATGGAACGGTATCGCACCCTGGACCTGTCCCGGCGGTTCTCGGCCGTGGATCGGCGGGTACCGGGGCCCTCGCCGGAGGAGCTCCAGGAACTGCTGGCGCGACTGGGAAAATCTCGTCCCGAGGACGAACTGAATTGTGGGGCCTGCGGCTACGCCACCTGCGTCGAGCACGCCACGGCCATCCACCAGGGGCTGGCCGAGAACGAGATGTGCCTTCCCTATGCCATCGATCGGCTCCGGACCACCGTGCGGGACCTCCATGCATCCCACGAGCAACTGGCGGCGGCCCAGGAAGCCCTGGTTCAGGCCGAGAAACTGGCCAGCATGGGGCAGTTGGCCGCCGGCATCGCCCACGAGGTGAACAATCCGCTGGGCGTGGTGCTCATGTACGCCCACCTGCTGGCCGAGGAACTCCCGCCGGACAGCCCCCTGGCGGCGGACCTGCGCCTGATCGCCGAGCAGGCCACCCGGTGCAAGAACATCGTGTCGGGGCTCCTGAACTTCGCCCGGCAGAACCAGGTGCGGTTGCAGCCCGTGGATGTCCGGGACCTGGTCCAGGCCGCCCTCCGGGGGGTGCGGCGGTCGGACTCGGTGAAGGTGGTCGTGGAGGACGGGGCTTGCGACCCCATGGCCGAACTGGACCGGGACCAGGTGATCCAGGTCCTGGTGAACGTGCTGGTGAATGCCTGCGAGGCGATGCCCCAGGGGGGGACCCTGACGGTGCGCATCGATGGGGACGCGGACTGGGTCGTCCTGGAGGTGGAGGACACCGGGGTGGGCATTCCCCAGGACCACATGGGCAGGATCTTCACGCCGTTCTTCACGACGAAGCCCATGGGACGGGGCACGGGCCTGGGCCTGGCGGTGTCCTACGGGATCGTGAAGATGCACCGGGGGGAGATCCGGGTGCGGTCCCAGGCGGACCCGACCCGGGGGCCCACGGGGACCACCTTCACGATCCGGCTCCCCCGGAGGGGGCGATCCGAGTGAGGAGGACGGGATCCGGCGGGGCCTCCGCCGATCCGACCGGGAGAGGGAAGATGACTGGAAAGACGGTGCTGCTGGTGGATGACGACGGGGATTTCCTGGAGGCGATGGCTGCCCGGCTCCGGGCCGACGGTTTCCGGGTGATCACCGCCGAGGGACAGGTGCGGGGGCACGAGGTGATCGAGTCGGGCGAACCCTTCGACCTGGCGGTGCTGGATCTGATGATGGAGTATACCGACAGCGGCTTCGTGCTGGGACGGGAGGTGCGGCGACGCCGCCCTGGGGTGCCGGTGATCCTGGTCACCGGGGTGGCCGCCGAGACGGGCATCGAGTTCGATGCGGCCACCGTGGAGGAGCGCCGGTGGGTGCCCGCCGAGGCGGTGCTGCCGAAGCCCGTGCGCTACGAGCAGTTGCGGGCGGAGGTCGAACGCCTGCTGTCGCGATAGTGGGCCGGAGAGGGAGGATGCGCGGATGAGCGACGGCGAGGCTTCCGGGACCCTGCGGGTACTGGTGGTGGACGATGAACCGGGAATCCGGGCCGGCATCCTGCGTGCCCTGAGGAACTACGAGATCCTGGTGCCGGACCTGGGCCTCCGGTATCGGTTGTCCTGCGAGGAGGCCGACAGCGGCGAGGCGGCGATCGAGTCCCTCGGGCGGGCGGGGCCGCCGGACCTGCTGCTCCTGGACTACAAGATGCCGGGCATCTCGGGCCTGGAGGTCCTGGAACGGATGCAGAAGGACCCGGTGGACACGGTCACCATCGTGATCACTGCCTACGCCTCCCTGGAGACGGCGGTGGCGGCCACCAAGCAGGGAGCCTTCGACTTCCTGGCGAAGCCCTTCACGCCCGACGAACTGAAATCGGTGCTCTACAAGGCCACCCGGCACCTGATCGTGCGTCGGGAGGCCCGGCGGCTCGCGGACGAGCGGCGTCGCATCCGGTTCGAACTGCTCTCGGTGGTCGCCCACGAGTTGAAGGCCCCCACCGCGGCCATCAAGAACTACCTCCGGATGATGCAGGACCGGGTCCTGGGCGATGACCTGTCGGCCTACGACCGGCCCATCGAGCGGGCCCTGGTCCGGCTGGACGGCATGCGGAAACTCATCTCGGACCTGCTGGACCTGACGCGGATCGAGTCGGGGAGGAAGGCCCGGAACCTGGTGGACCTCGACCTCCGGGAGGTGGTTCGGGGCTGCGTCGAGGGCGCCCGGGAACTGGCCCAGGCCCGGGGAATCGTCGTGGCGATGCACGGCGAGGGCCCGGTGCCCTTCCGGGCCGACGCGGGCGAGGTGGAGTTGATTCTGAACAACCTGCTGTCCAACGCGGTGAAGTACAACCGGGACCAGGGGCGGGTGGACGTGGGCCTCGAGGATCGGGGGAACGAGGTGGTGATCACGGTGGCGGACACGGGCATCGGCATGACCCCGGAGGAGTGCTCCAGGCTGTTCGGGGAGTTCGTCCGGATCAAGAATGAGAAGACCCGGATGATCGAGGGCAGCGGACTCGGCCTGTCCATCGTCCGGCGTCTGGCCCATCTCTATGGTGGCGAGGTCACGGTGGCCAGCACCCCCGGGGAGGGATCGACCTTCACCGTGAGCCTGCCCCGGACGCCGGTCCCCGGCGGGGGACCCGGATGACCGAGGAGGCCTGGCGGCGACGGGTCCGGCAGCGAGTCCAGGGACCCCTGCACCAGTTCCACCTGACCTGCCCGCCGGGGTTCGAGGAGGAGGCCCGGTCCGACGCTCGGGAGCAGGGACTGGGGGAACCCCAGGTCGTCGGGACCGGGACGCTGGTCTGGTCCGGCCGACTGGAGGACGGGTGGCGGGCCTGCCTGGTGCTCTCCCTGGTGAACCGGGTGCGGGTGGAGGTGGCCTCCGGGAGGGCCGGTGCCCCCGAGGCGGTCTTCCGACTCGCCCTGGGCGTCCCCTGGGAGGCCTGGCTTCCCCGGGAGGCTCCCCTGCGGGTCCAGGGGACGAATCGCCGGTCCCGGCTGTTCGGCAGCGGCTTCCTGGAGCGGGTGGTCTGGGACGCGGTGGACCGACGCTTCCGGGACCTGGGTTGGCCTGGCCCTCGCCGGTGGGACGCCGGACCTGATGCCGAGGATCGGGACGACCCCCGGAGAGTCCCGCTGGGAAGCACCCTGCTGGCTCGCCTGGAGGAGAACCGGCTCACGCTCATGCTGGATCTGGCCGGGGAGCCGCTTCACCGGCGAGGCCTGCGGATCCGGGTCTCGGAGGCCCCCCTCCGGGAGACCCTGGCCCAGGGGCTGCTCCGCCGGGCCGGCTGGGCTCCCGGCCAGACCCTGGTGGAGGGCTTCGCCGGGGACGCCCCGTTCACCGCCGAGGCGGCCGCGTGGGATCGGGGCCTGCCCCCGGGGCGGGGGCGGGCGTTTGCCTTCCAGGCCTGGCCCTCGTTCCGGCCCGCCGCCTTCCGGCATCTGCGCCAGGAGCGGCTGGCCCGGGCGCTCCCGGCGGCCCGATCGCGGTTCGTGGCCATCGACCGATCCCCCGAGGCCGTCGAGGGGGCCCGGGAGCATCTGGAACGGGCGGGAGTCGCCGGGGACGTGGCCCTGGTGACGGGGGACTTCCTGGCCTGGCGTCCTCCGCCGGACCTGGCACCGGGACTCCTGTGCCTGAACCCTCCCTATGGTCTTCGCCTGGGACTCCCGGACCCCCTGGAGTTCTTCCGGCGACTGGGCCGGACGATCCGGACCGGCTGGGCCGGCTGGCGAGTCCTGGTGGTCTGCCCCTCGCCGGCGTACCGGGAGGCCCTGGACCTTCCCACGGCCCTGGACTTCCCGCTGTTCCATGGCGGGCTTTCCGCCCAGGGGGTCCTCGCCGATCTTCGAGGATGACATCGCCCCTGGCCCGAGGCCGGCGGCTGCGGTATCGTGCCCTGGACAGGACGGGGAGGTCCCGATGGGGCGATGGGGATGTCTGGCCGCCGCCGGTGCCCTGCTGGCGCTTTCCTGTTCGGAGGGCGGAGGCCTGATCCCTCCAGCCGACCTTCCGGCCGAGACCCTGGCCGATCTTCCCGGGGAGACCCCGTCCGGGACCGATGGAGGGCCGGAGGCGATCCCCGAGGAACTCGCGGGGGAGGGGACCGGTCCGGAGGACTCGGGGGCCGACGGGGACCGGGATCCGGGGGAGGAGCCGGGGGACGTCCAGGAGGGGGTCGAGGACCCGGGACCGCTTCCGCGGCCGGCGTCGCGTCCCTTCCTCTGGGTCGGTCCCGAGGACCGGGAACGCCTGGTCGGGCGCCTCGGGGAGCCCTTGTTCGCCGGGCTGCTGACCCGGATGCGGGACCAGGCGGCGACGGCCTGCGAGGAGGACCTGGGGACCGAGTGGTCGCCGGGGGTCCACCAGCGAAACGGCGTCCGGGCCCAGGCGGCGGCGGTGCTGGCATGGCTGCTGGGAGATTCGGAGGCTGCGAACCGCGCCCGGGAGTGCCTGGCCCGGATCCGCACGGACGTGGAGTCGAGTTCCGAACTGGACGTGAACATCCGGGTCGCCAACGGCCAGATCCCCTTCGTGGTGGCATGGGACCTCCTGGCCGGGACGGACTTCTTTCCGGAGGCCGAGGCCGCCGAGGCCCGAAGCCGCCTGGTGCGGATCAACCAGGCCTTCTACGACCGCTACGTCGGGGACGACTTCTACCGGTGGACGGCCCTCGTCGTCACCCGGAACAATCACCCGATCCGGACCGCCTCGGCGATGGGGTTCACGGCCCTGGCCTTTCCCGACGCCCCGGGGAGCCAGGAGATCCTGGAGTTCGCCGTCTCGGAACTGGACGACCTTTTTGGACCCCGGGGGCTCTATCTGCAGCCGGACGGCGTGGTCAGCGAGGAACCCTTCTATTTCGGGTTCGGGGCGCCTCCGGCCCTGGCCTTCTTCCAGGCCATGCGTCACGTCCGTGCCCAGGATGCCGTCTGGCGGGACCGATGGTGGTTCCGGCGGTGCATCACCCACAACGAGGCGGACCCCTGGGGGGCCATCCCCTGTCGGGAAGACGAGCCCTTCCTGTGGGCGGACCCTCTGGATCCCCCGGGGGCGAATCCCCACTCGGACCTCTTCTGGAAGGCCTGGGACTGGTCCCTGGACCACCGGATGCCGTCGGGATTCCGGTCGCCGACGGGGGACGGAGCGATGCGGACCCAGAACGCCTCCCTCTGGCTGGCGGCCCTCTCGGGACGGGGGCGCCATGCCTGGGACGGAACGCACGCCCCGGGGCAGACGGTGGAGATGACCCGGGGCCTGGACCTCACGGCGATGCACCTCCTGGCGCTCCCCGGGGATCCGACGCCCGTGGAACCCTGGTGGACCACGGCCTTCCGGACCACATCGGGACACGCCACGTTGCGCAGCGGCTGGGACCCCGATGCCCGGTGGATCCTGGTCCTCGGGGAGTCCGGGAACGCCCGGAAGACCATCCATGACCACGTGGACGGGCTGTCCTTCTCGCTGGCGGCCTACGGGGAGTACCTGCTCATCGACACGGGCTACCACAAGCCGAACCCGATGGACAACGCCCTCACGGCCCAGGCCGGAAGCCACAACCTGCTGTTGATCGACGGCCAGGGGGCGCCTCCGAAGGGCTACCTGAACGACTTCGGCGACACCGACGCGACCATGGGCCACGCCGTGGATGGAGCGCGGCTGGATACGGTGGAGGTCTCCCAGGAATTCCAGGGGACCCGGATTCGCCGGTCGGTCTGGCTGGTCCGGGATCGCTACGCGGTGGTGGCCGATGCCCTGCAGACCGATCGGGCCGAGGCGCGGGATCATGCCTTCCGGGTCCACGGATGGGCAGGTCACGGGTCGGGGGGCCAGGTGGAGTGGCAGCCGACGGGGGTGACCTTCCAGCGGGAGCGGGCAGGGGTCCAGGTGGCCCTGGCCTCCACGGCCGGGGATCCGGCGATCCAGGAACCGGACTACGTGCCCGGCCGACCACCCCATGTCCACGACATCCTGGACGGGCCCGGGGATCACACGGTGATGGACGGGGTCGTGCGGGACCGGGCTCCGGGGTTCCTGGCGGTGCTGGCCCCCTGGAAGATCGGGGCCGAACCGGGGGCCCTGGAGGCGCCCCTGGTGGTGACCCGCCTGGCCTCGGGGGACGGGGCGGCGGCCTTCCTGGTAGGGCATTCCCGCGGCACGGACCTCCTCTGGGCCCGGGAGGACGGGGCTGCCGGTCGGATCGAGGCCGGGGGGCACATCATCGAGACAGATGCCCGGCTGCTGCTGCTGGGGTTGGACGACGACCTGCTCGGGATGTCCCGGGGCACATGGGTCCGCCGGGACGGCCGGGAGATCCCTCTCCAGGGGGCCCGGAGGACCGGGGAGTCGCCGGCGGACTCGGTGACGGTGCTGGACCCGCCGTGGGACGCCTGTGGATTGCCCGTTGCCGACTCCCTGGACTGCTTCCGGGAGCGGCGGGACGTCCGGTCCGACTCCGTGCGTCTGGCCCTGGAGATCGCCCGGCGGCAGATGGCGCGCGTCTCGGCGGACCGCCTGTCCTGGGACTGGGGACCGGCGGTGATGTTGACGGCCTTCGCCGAGCTGCATCGAGCCACCGGGGACCCGGACCTGCTGGCCTACCTCCGGACCTGGATGGACCGCCATCTCCAGGGGGGCCACGACATGCTGAGCAGCGATACCGCCTCCCCGGTCACCGTGGCCCTCCATCTCTGGCAGGTGACCGGCGAGGCCCGCTATCGCGCCGTGGTGGACGAGTTCCTGGACTACATCGAGGAGGAGTGTCTTCGAAGCCCCGAGGGGGGACTCAACCACCTGGGAGTCAATGACCTGCTGGGGGTCACCCTGTGGCTGGACTCCCTCTGGATGGTCGGGGTGCCGCTGGCACGACTGGGCAACGTGCCGGAATACCGGGAGGCCGGAGGGAACGGGGGCCCCCTGGCGGAGGCGGGGCGTCAGTTCCGGGTCTTCGCGGACCTGCTTCAGGACGAGTCCGGGTTGTTGCGCCACGCCGAGGGCTGGGCCCTCCCGCAGGACCCCGACGTCTTCTGGGGCCGGGGCAACGGGTGGGTGCTGGCCGCCGGGGCCGAGTATCTCCGGCAGGTCCGCCTGGCGGGGGCCTGGGACGACCGGGTCCAGGAGGTCCTTCGATGGCTGGCGGCGGCCGTTCGGGCCTGGCAGGACCCGGCCACGGGCCTGTGGTGGACCGTGCTGAACCGCCCGGGGGAGACGTACCTGGAGACCTCCGCGGCGGCCCTCCTTGCCTTCGGCATGGCGCGGGCCTGGCGGTTCGGAATGCTCGGGGACGAGGTGCTCCCGGCGATCCGGGCGGCGATGGACGGGGTCCTCACCCGCATCCGGATGGACCCCGACGGACCGGTGGTGACGGGCACCTCGGGACCGACCACGGCCGGGACCTTCGCCCAGTACGCGGCGGTACCCCAGGCCGATGACATCCCCTACGGCATCGGGGCGGTGGTGCTGGCCCTGCTGGAGACGTCGGGGCTGCCCCTTCCGTGACCCCTTCCCGGCCACGGTCTCCGACCATCGGATTCTTGCAGCCCGTTTCGGCGCGATGCGGGAACAAACGGCCACCTCGGCTTGTTCCCGGGGACGGGGTGCGGTAGGCTGTTCCGGGAATCCGGTCGTCATTCCCCGCTGGGAGGGAGGTCTCTCTTGCGTCGCATGGTGCGTCTGTCGCTGGTGGTGATCGCGTCGCTGATGATCGGGTGGGCCCTGACCACGATGGACCTGGGGCCCCGGCCGCCGATCTTCCGGACCGTCGGGGTGCTGGCCTCCGACGCCGAGGCTCGGGAGAAGCCCTCCTGGCCCCTGGCGAAACTGCGACTCCTGACCCGGTCCGTGGGGTACATCCGGACCAACTACGTGGTGCCGGCCCGGGTCCGTCCCAAGGCAATGCTGATCGGGGCCCTCCGGGGCGCCGAGGCGGCCGTCCCGGACCTGCTGATCACCCCGGATTCCGAGGACGAGGACCAGGTCCGGCAGGTCCAGGTCCGGATCGGGGATCGGGTGAAGACCTTCGAGATCGGGGAGATCCGGGACCTCTACGAAATGAACTGGCGACTGCTGGACTGCTTCGAGTTCATCGCCCCGAACCTGCCGCCGGACGTGAAGCCCGAGGACGTCGAATATGCGGCCATCAACGGCCTCCTGACCCCCCTGGACGAGCACTCCAACTTCCTGACCCCCCAGGCCTACAAGGAGATGCAACTGGACACCCAGGGGCGGTTCGGCGGGCTCGGGATCGTGATCTCGGCCCGGAAGGGCTTCGTCACGGTGGTGTCGGTGATGCCCGAGACGCCGGCTGCCAGGGCGGGCCTGCGGTCCGGCGACCAGATCCTCCAGATCAACGAGGAATCGGCGATCAACATGCCCCTCTCGGATGCCGTGACCCGCCTGCGAGGCGAACCGGGGACCCGGGTGCGCATCCTGGTGCAGCGGAAGGAGTGGAGCGATCCGAAGACCCTCACGCTGGAGCGGGCCGAGATCCGCGTTCGCAGCGTCACTTCCGAGAAACTGGGAGAAGGGATCGGATATGTCCGGGTCCGGAACTTCCAGGAGGACACCGCGGACCAGCTCCGGGATCACCTGAAGCGCCTCCGGGCGGCGGGGTCCCTGAAGGGGCTCGTGCTGGACCTGCGGCAGAACCCCGGGGGGCTCCTGGAGGTGGCGGTGGACGTGGCCAACCTCTTCGTGGCGAAGGGGACGCTGGTGGTCACCGAGGGGCAGGGGCACCGGATGCGCCAGGAATACGAGGCGGACGGCACCGCGCCCTATGCCCGGCTCCCGATGGTCGTGCTCATTGACGAGGGATCGGCCAGCGCCGCCGAGATCGTGGCCGGGGCCCTCAAGAATGACGACCGGGCGCTGCTGCTGGGCACCCGGTCCTTCGGGAAGGGGACCGTCCAGGTCCTCTTCGACGTGGGGGATGGGGCCCTGAAACTGACGGTGGCTCAGTACCTGACCCCGGGGGACATCTCGATTCAGGGAGTGGGGATCTCGCCGGACGTCGAGTTGATCCCTGCCCGGACCAGCGGGGACTACGTGACGCTGGGGACCGGTGACGAGCGCATGCAGCGGGACCCCAGGCGGAAACTGGAGGCCTTCGGAAAGGTGGCGGATGACCGTCCCGAGCGGCGGTTGCGCTACCTGTCCGTTGACGAGTTGGACAACCGGGGGAGCGAGGATGACGACGACCCCCCATTGCGGGACGACGAGGCCTTCCGGCGGGACGAGGTGATCGACCTGGCCCAGCGGGTCACCCTGGCCATGTCGGGTTCCAGCCGGCGACGGGGACTGGCCGAGGTGGACCCGTCGCTCGCAGCCTGGGGAAAGTCCGAGGATGATCGCCTGGTGGCGGCCCTGGGGGCCCGGGGCATCGACTGGACGGCCGGACCCGCGGGCAAGGGCACCGGGATCGACCTGCGGTGGACCGTGGAGGCACCCCAGCCCCTGGTGCCGGATCACAAGGTCACCCTCAAGATGACCGCACGGAACAACGGGTCGGAACCGATGTCGCGGATCCGGGTGGTCACCGAGTCGGATTTCGAGCCGCTGGACGGCCGGGAGTTTCTCTTCGGGCGCCTGCGGCCCGGAGAGACGGTGACCCGGGAGATCCAGGTCCGGATTCCGGCGGATTCCTGGGATCGCCAGGACCGGGTGGACTTCCGGCTCTTCCAGGGGGAGGAGGAACTGCCCCGGCCGCCGTCGGCCACCGTCGCGGTGGCGTCGCTGCCCCGGCCACTCTTCGCCTGGGACGTGCAGGTGCTGGATGACCAGGGGAACGGCAACGGCGTGCTGGAGCCCGGCGAGACGGCGACGCTGCTCGTGGATCTGCTCAATGCCGGGGAGGGACCGGCCCGGAAGGTCCTGGTGACCGCCCGGAACAAGGAGGGACAGCAGGGGCTCCAGGTCCGCAACGGGAGGGCGACCCTTGCCCAGGGGCTGAAGCCCAAGGAGTACCAGCAGGTGCGCCTCCAGGTGGAATGGCCCGCGGCCCAGCGGGAGGTCCAGCCGCAACTGGAGGTGTCCGTGATGGACCTGACGCTCCGGGAGGTGGTCTCGGAAGACGTCGTGTTCCCGGTGTCCACCGTCCGGGTCCCGGCCTTCGAGGATCGCCGGGGGGCCTTGAAGGTCGGCGCCGCCGGGGCCACCCTGCGCCGGGCTGCCCTGGAGAATGCGGCCCCGTTGTTCCACCTCCCGCCGGACTTCCGGATCCGGGCCCTCGGGAGGCAGGGGGCCTGGTGGCGGGTCGAGGTGGAGGAGGGACGGGTCGGCTTCGTGAAGGAATCGGAAGTGACCTGGGACGAGCAGGGCGGGGCCCGCTTCAGCGCCCTGCCGCTGGTCCCGGAGATGGGTCACGTTCCGCCGGAGATGGACGTGCGGATCGAACCGGACGTGGCCACTGAGGGGAAGTGCGGGTCGGTGCGGCTCCGGGGGACGGTGCGCTTCCCGGGGCGGGAGGGGGAGGCCCGGAGGAAGATCCTGGTGTTCCGGGGCAATGCGAAGGTCCACTTCTGGACCCGCCAGGGGCCGACCACCGAGGCTGCGGTCCCCCTGGACGCGGTGGTGCCCCTGGTTCAGGGGCGCAACGACTTCATGGTGGTCGCGGTGGAGGGCAAGGACCGGACGACGGTCCGCCGCTTCTCGCGGTGGCAGCCGGAGTCGCCCTCCTGCGTCGCCGTGGGGCCTCGAACAACGGGGGATCCATGACGCCACGGGGTCTTCGAGTGGTCGTCGCGGCTTGTGTCGTGGCCTGGATGGCGGTCCCCCGGGAGGGGAGGACGCAGGCCCCTCCTGGGCCGCCGGAGGTTGGTTCCCTGCTGCGCCAGGGGGCCCGGTACGTGAAGGCCAGGGACTGGCGCCGGGCCCTGGAGTCCTTCGAGGCGGCCGTCCGGGCGGACCCGGTGCACCTGGACGCGGCCTTCAATGCCGGCAGCGTCGCCTGGAAACTGAAGCAGTGCCGGGAGACCCTGCTGTATTTCCGGTCCTTCCTGTTCCTGTCGCCGGGCACCGACGACGACGGGACGGCCCGGCGGGCCATCGAGGCCTGCGAGGCCCGGAAGGGCGAGACCGGCACCTTGACCATCCGGGGCGAGCCCCGAGGTGCGGAGGTGTCCCTGAACGGAGTCCTCCAGGCCCGGCTGCCGGTGAACCGCCTGAAGGTCCCCCCGGGAACCTGGCAGGTCCGGGTCTCCTGCCGCTGCCCGGACTTCGACGACGGGGTCCGGGAGGTGCGGATCGAGCCGGATCGGGAGACGGAGGTGACCCTGGACCTCTCCAGGAAGAAGGGATACGGCCATCTGGAGGTCCGGACGAGTCCCCCCGACGGCGTCGAGGTGCTGCTGGACGGGGAGCGGGTCGGGGAGACGCCCGTGGAGCGGATCCGCCTGGAGACGGGAAAGCACTTCCTGGAGTTGCGGAAGGCCGGGTTCGACCGGTGGATCCGGAATGTGGTGATCGAGCGGGACCGGGTGACCACGGTCGAGGCGGAACTGGAGCCGGTCCCGTGACCGGCGAACCCCGTCCGTGGGGAATGGAAGGATGATGGAAACGAACGGATGTGACCGGACGACGGACGAGGTCCCCCGGGGCCTGCTCCCGGGGGCCCAGGAGCGGCTGCTGGAGACCGGCATTGCCGCGGCCCCCGGGTCGGGAAGACGCTTTCCGGTGGCGTCGGAGGAATGGCGGTTCCAGCGGGGGGACCTGCTGGTGGTCCAGACGGACCGCGGCGACCTGCTCATGCGGGCCCGGGATGCCTCTCGGCGGACATTGGTCGCCTCGGGCCGCCACCTGCGGGTCGTGCGCCGACTCGGCCCCCGGGAAGGGCAGACGCTGCTGGACAGGACGACGGCTCGGGAACAGGAGGCCCGGGGGGTCTTCGTGCAGGCGGTCCGCAGGCGGGACCTCGAGATGCACCTCTCGGAGGTGGAGGTGTACCTGGACAACCGGGTCGCCTTCCTGTTCACTGCGCCGGAGCGGGTGGACTTCCGGGAACTGGTCCGGGAACTGGCCCAGACCCTGAAGACCCGCGTCGAGTTGCGCCAGGTGGGCGTTCGGGACGAGACCCGCTGCACGGGGGGCCTCGGACCCTGCGGCCTGCCGGTCTGCTGCGCCTCCTTTCTGAGAGACTTCACCACCGTCAGCATCCGGATGGCGAAGACGCAGGGTCTCGTGCCGAATCCCCAGAAGGTCTCGGGGCTCTGCGGACGCCTGATGTGCTGCCTGGCCTATGAACAGCCCTGGTACGTCGAGGCCATGAAGGGGTTCCCGAAGATGAACTCGATGGTCACCACCCCCAAGGGCGAGGGGAAGGTCAAGGAACTGCTCATCCTGAAGGGGGCGGTCCGGGTGTCCCTGGGGCCCGGCATGTTCGAGGAGTTCCCCCTGGACAAGGTCTCCTGGAAACGGGGCGGGGCCGGCGCGGGCGCCTCCGGAACCACTCCGGAGGAGGCGGACGACGCCGCCGACGACGACGGCGACGCCTCCTGAGGAATCGGTCGTTCCCGCCGGAGAAGACCCCAGGGAGGAAGGGAATGTCCGCGGTCGGATGGTTCGATTCCCACGCCCACCTGAGCCGGGAGTTCTTCCCGGAGGACCTGCCGGAGGTGATCTCGCGGGCCTTTGCGTCGGGCCTGGATGGCATCCTCAACATCGGATCCTCGGCCCGTCCCGAGGCCTGGGAGGAGGCCATTGCGGTGGCCTCCTCCCATCCTCGGATCTGGGCGGCCCTGGGGGTGCATCCCCACGAGGCGGACCAGGCGACGGACCGCACCTTCCAGGACCTGGAGCGGGCCCTGGCCCATCCCCGGGCCGTGGCCCTGGGGGAGGTCGGGCTCGACTTCCACTACGACATCTCCCGGCGGGATGCCCAGGTCCGGGTCTTCGACCGGCAGGTGGAGATGGCCGCTCGCCTGGGCAAGCCCCTGGTGCTGCACGTCCGGAAGGCTCACCGGGAGGCCTGGGAGGTCCTGGGGCGTCGGACCCTGCCCTGGCCACCGGGGGTGGTGCACTGCTTCACGGAGGGCCTGGAGGCCGCCCGGACCTGGCGGGAGATGGGCTTCCTGATCAGCATTCCGGGGATCGTCACCTTTCCGAAGGCCGGACCCCTGGTGGAGGCGGTCCGGGGCCTTCGGGCCGAGGACCTGCTGGTGGAGACCGACGCGCCCTACCTGGCGCCAGTGCCCCATCGGGGACGGCGCAACGAACCGGCCTTCGTGGCCCACACCGGGGAGTTCGTGGCCTCCCAGAAGGGCCTGACGCCCGAAGACCTGGCCCGGGTGACCCGGGTCTCGACCCGGAGGCTGTTCGGGCTGCCCACGGAGGAGGACCTGGAGCCGCGGGTGGTGTATCCCATCCGGTCCTCCCTCTACGTGAACCTGACGAACCGGTGCACGCTGCACTGCACCTTCTGCAGCAAGTTTCGGGACTTCGTGGTGAAGGGCCACAATCTGCGACTCCGGGGGGAGCCGTCTCCGGAGGTCCTCTGGAATGCCCTGGAGGAAGCCGGCTTTCGCAACTACCGGGAGGTGGTCTTCTGCGGGTACGGGGAGCCGCTGCTGCGGTGGGAGGTCGTGCGGGACCTGGGGCGCCGGGTCCGGGCGGCCGGGATTCCGGTCCGGGTGAACACCGACGGGTTGGCCTCCCGGGTCTTCGGCCTCGACGTACCTGCCGCACTGGAGGGGGCCGTGGACGAGTACAGCGTCAGCCTCAACGCCCCCGATCCCGGGACCTATGCCACGATCTGCCGGTCGTCCCTGGGTGAGGAGGCCCACCGGGCGGTCTGTGACTTCATCCGGTCCGCCAGGCGGCACGCATCGCGGGTGACCGCCACCGTGGTGGGCCTTCCGGGGATCGACATCGAGGCGGCCCGGCGACTGGCCGAGGAGGACCTGGGGGTCCGGTTCCGGGTTCGTCCCCTCGACGACCCAGGCTGAGGGCCCTGTCCTGGACCGCTGTCCAAGGGTCCAGTCCAATCGGGCCCTGGAACAGGCAAGAATCAAGTCGAACCAATGGGTTGTCAGGTGCTGGGTCGGGCATGATCCTTGCGACGGGAGGGAGGGTCCTGTCCAGGGAGGGGATCATGCACATCGGGAGGTCTTCATGGGTCCTGGTCTGGCTGCTGGGGCTGGGCATCCCCGGTGCCAGTGCCCAGCCGGTGACGGAGGGGCCGTTGGAGGTGTCCGCCCCGACACAGGAGGTCCGGAGATCGGGGGAGGAGGCCGGGCCCGACCGGATTGCGGTGAACCGGGCCAACGCCGAACAATTGATGCGGTTGCCGGGAATCGGCCCCAAGAAGGCCCAGGCCCTGATCGAGGCCCGGGAACGCCGGCCGTTCCGCCGCCCCTCGGACCTCCGGCGGGTCAAGGGCTTCGGGCCCAAGACGATCCTGCGCCTGGCGCCCCGCCTCTCCTTCGAGTAGGTCGATCGGCCCGGCAGGGACGAGGTTCGGTTCCTTGGACCGGGTCCTGGTGGACGGCTATACTGTTCCGGGACGGCATTCGCGACCCGGGAGACCCATGAGGAAGCGGCTCTGGCTCGTCGTCTGGCTGGCGGGGTGCTGCGGGGCGTGCGGCGGCGTGCCTGGGCCCTCCCTGGAGGGGATGGACCTGACCCTGGGGGACATGAGCGGGGCGGACGTCCCGGGGGATCGCGGCGGGACCGACGGTGCCTGGGATCCGGGCCCCGAAGACGTCACAGGGTCGGACCGGCCGGGAGACGCCCTGCCACAGGACCGGGTCGAGGAGGCCGATCTCGGGAATGCCGATCTGCCTCCGGCGGACCTCTCGGGAGACCTGCCCTGTCCCTGGGATTGCGACGACGGCCTGCCCTGTACCCGGGACTGGTGTGACGTCACTGCCGGCCAGTGCCGCCACGAGGCGATCCCCGGGTGTATTCCCTGCCAGGATGGCCGGGACTGTTTCGACCGGGACGGTTGCACCCGGGACTTCTGCCGCGATGGGCGGTGTGAATGGGAGTCCATTCCCATCGAGGGGTGCGTGTCCTGCCTGGTCTCGGGCCGGTGCGACGATGGGAACAACTGCACACTGGACCGGTGCGTCGGGGAGGGGTACTGCGTCTTCGAGTGCAACTGTCAGTCCCTCTGTGCCAGTGACGAGGACTGCCGCACCGGGGACCTGTGCTCCCCGGGGCGATGCGTGACCCTGCGGGGAACCCCCGGGGCATGCAGCGAGACGGTCTGCGTCACGGGGTCCCCGCCGTCCTGCGACGACGGGAACGCCTGCACCCAGGACCTCTGCGACCCCGCCACGGGGGGCTGCCTGCACCGGGCCCTGGAGGGATGCGTTTCTTGCCGGTCGGGAGATGCCTGCGACGACGGCGATCCCTGCACCGATGATCGATGCGACCCGGACCTGGGGGTCTGCAGCCACTCCCAGTCCTCTTGCGATGACCAGCGGTCCTGCACCCGAGACTGGTGCGAGGCAGGAACCGGCTGCCGCCACGACGCCCTTCCGGGTTTCTGCGAGCGGGACGAGGAGTGTCGGGACGAGGACCCCTGCACCGACGATCGGTGCGACCCGGACCAGGGGTGCTGCCGCTTCGACCTTCGTCCCGGGTGCCGGACCTGTCGGGACGATGCCGACTGCGAGGATCACGACCCCTGCACCGAGGACCTCTGCGACCGCTCGACCGGGACGTGCCGGGCCGTCTGGACCTCGGTGGCCTGCGACGACGGGGAGGTCTGCACGGTCGGGGACCGCTGTCACCTGGGACTGTGCGAGTCGGGGGCCTGGAACGACTGCGACGATCGGGACCCCTGCACCGACGACTCCTGTCTTCCCGGTCGTGGTTGCATCCAGGTGGCCAACGAGGCCCCCTGCGACGACGGGGACCCGTGCACCGAGGGCGACCGGTGCGCCGAGGGGGGCTGTCGGCCCGGGACGCCGGTGGTCTGCAACGATGGAAATCCCTGCACCGCCGATGCCTGTGAGGGGCCCTGGGGGTGCGTCTTCTCCCCCGTCGAGGGACCGTGCAACGACAACGACGCCTGCACCGAGGGGGACCGCTGCGTCCGGGGAGCCTGCCAGCCGGGGGCCCCGGTGGTCTGCGACGACCACAATCCCTGCACCGACGACTCCTGCGACCCCGCCCGGGGCTGCCGGTTCGTCGCGAACACCCTGCTCTGCGACGACGGGAATGCCTGCACGGTGGGGGACCAGTGCCTCCAGGGGAACTGCCGGGCCGGTTCGCCGGCATCCTGCGATGACCAGGTCCTCTGCACCGTGGACGGTTGCGAACCCGCGTCGGGCTGCTGGCATCGCCTCGACCTCCGGGACTGCAACTGCCTGGGGAAGGATGCCAACTGCCTCCTGTCCGGGGAACGCACCTGTTGTCGGCTCGTCGATGTCGGCGGCGGCAACGGGATCTGGCGGTGCCGGGTCGGCAACGACTGCCTCTGAGGCGGGACGGCCGGTCCTTGGTCTTGACGAGGTTTTCTTCCCGGGACGTTTCACGATAGACTGAGTCCACATTTCCTCCGGGAGGATTGGCGATGGACCGACCGGACGCCTGGTACCAGCATCCCCGGAATCTGGTGGACCTCTGGGAGGACTCGGTGGCCGCCCATCCAGAGCGTCCGGTCTTCGGGACCCGCGGGGTGGACGGTCGCTTCCACTGGATGACCTACCGGGAGGTGGGGCAGCGGGTGGACGCCGTCCGGTCGGGCCTGGCCCAGGCGGGGATCGGGGCCGGGGACGCGGTGGGACTCATCGCCAACAACCGCCCCGAATGGGCCATCGCGGCCTTCGCGACCTTCGGCCTGGGGGCGCGGTTCGTCCCGATGTACGAGGCCGAACTGCCCAGGATCTGGCGCTACATCCTCCGGGATGCCGGCGTCCGGGTGCTCTTCGTGGCGAACCGGAAGGTCCGGGAGGCCCTGGGGGACGTGTCGGACCTCCCGGACCTGGGCCGAATCGTGGTGTTCGACGGCGATGGCGAGGATTCCCTGAAGGTCCTGGAGGACCAGGGCAGCCGGCAACCGGTGGCCTCGATCCGCCCCGGGGTCCACGATGTGGCCAGCCTGATCTATACCTCCGGCACCACGGGCGACCCCAAGGGGGTGCTGCTCACCCACGGGAACTTCACCACGAACGTCCGGGCGGGGCACTCCCTGTTTCCGGAGATGAGGGCCGGGGAGGTCGGCCTGTCGATCCTCCCCTGGGCCCACGTCTATGGCCAGACCGCCGAACTCTACCTCTTCACCTCGTTTGGAGGCTGCCTGGGAATTGCCGGCGGGCCCATGACGGTGGCCCAGGACATGGCCGAGGTGCGACCGACCTACCTGATCGCGGTTCCCCGGGTCTTCAACCGCATCTACGATGCGGTCTGGCAGAAGGTCCGGGAGGAGGGGGGCATTCGGAGGCGGCTCTTCGAGGCCGCGGTGGAGGCCGCCCGCGTGCACCTGGACACGGGCCGAGGAGGCTGGAAGTACCGGCTGCTGGACCGGGTCGTGCTCCAGAAGGTGCGGGATCGCTTCGGGGGGCGACTGAAGGGGTCCCTCTCCGGAAGCGCGAAGATGAACCCCGAGATTGCCCGGTTCTTCTTCAGCCTGGGGATGCCGGTCTACGACTGCTATGGCCTGACCGAGACGTCGCCGGCGGTCACGATGAACTGTCCCGCCGCCCATCGACTGGGCACCGTGGGGCGCCCGGTGCCGAACGTCCGGGTGGTCATCGATACGAGCCTGGTGGACGACGGGAGCGGCGAGGGGGAAATCATCGTCTACGGCCCGAACGTGATGGCGGGCTACCACAACAAGCCCGAGGCCACGGCAGCGGTGATGACGCCCGATGGCGGCCTGCGGACCGGGGATCGGGGACGCCTGGACGAGGACGGATACCTCTGGATCACCGGGCGCTTCAAGGAGCAGTACAAACTGGAGAACGGCAAGTACGTATTCCCCGCGGCCATCGAGGAGGAGATCAAGCGGATTCCCTACGTCCTCAACGCGATGGTCTTCGGGGAAGGTCGGGCCTTCAACGAGTGCATCCTGGTGCCCGACGTGGAGCGTCTGAGGCACCATGGTCGGGAACTGGGCCTGTCGGCGGACCCGCCGGAACTGCTCTTTCGGAGGGATGACGAGGTGGGGCGGGCCCTGCGGATGCTGGTGGCCCGGGACATCCAGAACCACCTGAGGGGCAAGTTCGGGTCCTACGAAATCCCCCGTCGCTTCCACTTCGTGGAGGAGGACTTCACCGTCGCGAACGGCCTGCTGACCCAGACGCTCAAACTGAAGCGTCGGGCCGTTCTGGAACGCTTCCAGGAGGTCCTGTCACGGCCGTCGGAAAACCCCCTGGACCAGGCCTGATTCCCGGCGGGTCAGGGCCAGGGGCCATATCCCAGCAACACCAGGCGACGATTTCCCGAGTCCACCACCCAGACCTCTCCGGAGGCGAGGGCTGCCAGGCCCATGGGGAACTGGAACTCCTCGGCCCCGGAGCCAAAGGCCCCGATGGACCAGAGAACCCGGCCCTCCTGGGTCATGTGGACCACCCGGTGGTTCTGGGAGTCGCTGACGACCACGGACCCGTCGGGGAAGGCCGCCGCGTGGTAGGGCAGCGACAGGGCCGCTCCCTCGAGGGGGCGCAGGACCTGGAGGAAGGCCCCGTCGGGGCCCAGCACCTGGAGCCGGTTGTTCTGGGAGTCGCAGACCAGCAGGCGTTCCCCCGGGAGGAGGACGACGCAGGATGGGCTCCGGAAGCGGCCGCTGGAGGTGCCGTAGGACCCGACGGCGAACCGTGGGACACCCCAGCGAGTGAGGGCCTGCACCCGGTGGTTCCCGGTGTCGGCCACAAAGACCCGCTCCCCATCCTCGCTGAGGGCCACGTCCCGGGGGTCCAGGAACTCCCCGGACCCGGACCCCTTGCGGCCCAGGACCAGCACCGGCACGCCGGATGGAGTCAGGGCCTGCACCCGGTGGTTCTGGGAGTCGGCGACCCACAGCAGGCCCCGGGACCAGGCCAGGCCCCTCGGAGCCAGGAACTGCCCAGGATCCTGCCCCGCACCACCGATGCTCTCGATCTCCCGTCCGGCAGGATCCAGCACCCGCACCTGGTTCCCGTCCCGGTCGCTCAGGAAGAGCCGGCCCTCCTCGGGGGACCACAAGACGTCCGAGGGGGTCGTGAGCGGTGGGGCCAGGTCCTGGTCCCCCAGGACCTGGAGTGCCTGGAGGGTCTGCTGGAAGCGGCAGGTGGCGTCCTGGCACTCCCCGATTCGCCCCAGGGAGATGCAGTCGCCCGGGACGGCGCAGGGAGCGGCGACGCAGGAACTCTGCACCGAGAGGTCGTCCACGAAGACCTGCCGGCCCGATCCGGGGAAGGACCCGAGGGAGTCATAGACGAGGCGCAGGGCGATGGTACTGCCTCCAAGCACAGAGAGGTCCGCCTGGAGCCACTGCCAGAGGCGCATCGGGAAGCCGGAGGGGCGCTCCCAGATCCCCACGACCCGTTCCCCCCGGATCGCCTCGAGGCGAACGAGGTCCCTTCCCGGAGCGTCGTCAAGGTCCAGCCAGACCCGCCACCGGATCCGGGTCTGCACGCCACCGGGGATCGCCAGCGGCACCGACCGGACCTCTCCGGTCACCGGGGTCTGCACGTCAAAAGGCGCCCCATCCTCCCGGCCGAAGCCCAGGGCACCGCCGCCTCCTGGGGCCGCCATCCAGCGCCATCGCAGGGCCGCCTGGTCGTCGGGGACGGGGGTCCAGTCGCCAGGACCCGCCTCGAAGTCCCACCGCCGGTCCGGGTTCTGGCAGCACTCGGGGGTGGTCCGTGGGCGTTGGGTGCACCGGCGTTCCTGGCAGAGGGCCTCGAGGCACGGGTCCTCGACGGGGCAGTCCCGGTCGTCCAGGCAGCAGGGAAGGCCGGTCTTCGGGACGTGGCTGCAGGCCCCGTTCTGGCAAGGGTCGTCGGTGCAGGGGTCCTCGTCGTCGCAGTCCCGGTCAGAGACACAGGCGCAGCCGGGAATCGGCAGGTGTCGGCAGGTCCCGGAGGCCGGGTCGCAGGAGTCCTCCGTGCAGACGTCCTGGTCATCGCAGTCCCGGGGCACCGGGTCGCAGCGCCCGTCCCGGCACGATCCTCCGACCGTGCAGGGGGTCGAGGCCCCGGGGGTGCAGGGCCCCTCCCGGGGCAGGTGCACGCAGCCCAGCAGGGAGGTGCAGAGGTCGTCCGTGCAGGGGTTCCCGTCTCCACAGAAGCGGGATCCCGGGGGAACGCAGGCACCCTGCTGGCAGCGGTCCCCGGTCGTGCAGGGGTCCCCGTCGTCGCAGGGCAGGTCGTCCATCGGCTCGAAACGACACTCCCCGGTCGTGGGTTCGCACCGGTCCACCGTACAGGGATTGTCGTCGTCGCAGGACACGGCGCTGCGGGGCAGGCATCCCCCGGCCGCGCAGCCGTCTCCGAGGGTGCAGGCATTGTGGTCGTCGCAGTCCTCGAGCACCTGGTAGCCGCCCCCGTTGCGGTCGCACAGGATCCGGTTGGACTCCAGGCAGGTGGTTGCCCCGGGCCAGCAGACCCAGGGTCTGCATCGGTCTCCGGCGCAGAAGGTCCCCTCAGGGCAGTCCTCGTCCTCCTGGCATGGACAGGGGTCCTCGTCTGGCATGCAGCGCGCCGCATCGGTCGGGGGGGCCTCCTCCCCCGCCGGGACGTCCTCCCTGCCCGGGTCCTGCCACTCCACGTCCCGGGCCTCTCCGTCCTGGGGGGCTTCCGAGTCCTTTCCAGGGGCAGTGTCTCCGGGGTCACGGAATTCGGCATCCCTTCCCACTTCCGGGGCGTCCAGTGGAAAGGCCGCTTCGTCGCCGTCGTCCCGGCCCGGGTCCGGGGAAACCTCGGCTTCGGGCCGGTCCGGCGAGTCGAGCCCTGGAAGGTCCCGGTCCGCAGGGTTCCCTCCGGGGGTACCGCCACAGGCCACCCAGACCAGCAGTGCGGAGATGACTCCTGCGACGGCAGCGTGCACCCTCGGGCGGCTGGGACGTTGTTCGGGGGTGCGCATCCGATTCCTCACGGCTCCAGGAGAGTGTAGCGGAAGTCGAACGGTCGGGTCCCCGAAGGAACGCCGGGACATCGAACCGATTGACTTCCTCGGGACGAGCGGGACAGAATGCGGCCGTTCGCAGCAGGATGGGAGGACCGGTCCGTCCATCGATGACGCGGAGGGGATCACGATGAAACGAACGTGCTTGGCCATGGTGGTGGTTCTCTGTGGGGTCGTGGCTGCCGAGGCGAAACCCCGGCCCTCCGATCCCCCGGCACCTCCGCCTCCTGCTCCCGTGCCGGAGCCGGCTCCGGCACCCCGGGTTCGAGGGCCCGCCCCCGGGGAATTCCAGGGGCCCGAGGTGTTGATTCCTCCCGGGGACGCCCGGCTCAAGAATCGTCGCCCGAACCCTCTCAAACGTCCCGCCTACCTCTTTGTGGAGACCTCGCCGGAGACGGCGGAGATCCGGATCGAGGGGTCCCTGGAGGGGCGCGGACGGGTGTTCCTGCGCTGGCGGGAGGACCGGGTCGTGAACCTCCAGGTGTCCGCCCCCGGCATGGAGACGATCTCCGGGGCCGTGGAACTCCGGGAGGAGGAGGTCCTGAAACTCTTCGTATCGCTGAGGCCGGCCACCCAGGGTGGGACCGGAGCCCTGACCATTCTCACCGAGCCCACCGGGGCCGAGATCTCGGTGGACGGGGAGTACGTCGGGCGGACCCCCTTGACCCTCCGGCGCGTCCCCGAGGGTCGCCACGAGGTCGTGCTGGTCAGTGGGGCCTGGATGTATCGACAGGACGTGGACGTTGCAGCCCGGGCGGTGAGTCTGGTCTCGGTTCCGGTCGGGGCCTCGTCGCCGCCGGCGGCTCCCGTGGTTCGGGAGACCCCCGTTCCCGTCCGGCAGCCCGCTCCTCCGCCTCCCGCTCCGGTGGTCGCTCCGGCTCCGGCGCCGGCTCCCAAGCCCGCCCCGCGTCCCGAGCCGGCCCCGGCGCCGCAGCCCGCAGCGTCTCCGCGTCCTGAGCCGGCCCCCCAGCCTGCGGCGTCCCCGAGTCCTGAGCCGGCTCCGGCCCCTCAGCCTGCGCCGGTGGCCCAGACCCCAGCCGAGAAGCCCTCGACGCCGGGGTCCCCGGCAGGAGAGGCGAAGAAGCCGGACTGCAAGAAGGTCTGTGACCGTTTCGTGCAGGCGGTGGACTCGGAGGGGGCCAGGGATCCCATCCGGAACATCTGCCTCCGGCGATGCAACGCGGGCGACCTGGATTTCTCCGTCTGCGCGTGGAAGGCCCGGACGATGGACGACGTCGTGCGATGCGGCAACCTTCCCGAGCACTGACTCCTCCTCGAACATCCGTCCTCCGACATGGATTGCCGTCACCGGGGGCATTGCGGCCGGGAGGCCGCGTGCGAAGCGAGGGGAATGGGACGCGCCGCGACCCGGGCGCGGCCCGGGGGGAAGGGCGAACACTCCCCACATCGAGAGATCTGGCGGTCCAGGCCTCGGCCGCGGATCGGCGCAACCCGCCCTGGATGCAGATCATCCTTGGAAGATCAAAGGGTTGATTTGGGCCATTCGGGGACTGTCCCCGGTCAGGGGGCGGGCCAGCAGGCGACGCCGCAGTCGACCGGACAGCCCTCGGGGTGATTGGCCAGGCACTGGCAGACGGTGCCGGGAATCGACTCGTCCTGGCCCAGGTTGCAGGGCAGTTGCTGGATCTGGTCCGGACAGGAGGGGACCACCAGGCACCCCCAGCACAACTGGATCGGGAAGGCGAACTCGTTGGACTGGACCACGGTGCCGTCCTGCATCTGGGCAATGAGGGTCACGTAGGCGGTGACCCAGACCGCCGGGTTGGAGACGCTCCGAACGGCCTCCTGCATCTTCCGGTCGAGCACGTTGCCCAGTTCCGGCGGGATGACCTGCACCGCGACGATGCCCTCGGTCAGCGGCGCGACGCCGGCTGCCACCTGGGACTCGACCCCCTCGTACATGTACTTGTAACCGAGTTGCTTGGTCGCCGGGTTGTCGCTGCCCTTCGGTGAGAACTCCCCCATGTCCAGGAAGACCCGGGCGACCTGCACCGTGAGGTAGTGGGCCTCGGCCTGGGGAGTCTCGAGGGTCTCCCCGGTGACGGTCCGGATGGGGTTCAGCATGTTGCGGAACCGGGGGAACAGCCAGTACTGGTTGGTCAGGGCCAGGTCCAATCTCCCGTAGGGCCAGATGGCCTGGGCCGCCTGTCCCGGGCGGATCGTGCACTGGGTGGCGAAGGTCACCGCCGCGGCGTCCAGCACGAAGATCGCCTGGGGATTCGACGTCTCGCAAGTCCAGGAGAAGCAGCCTGCCAGGATGGCCGTCGCGAGGACGGCCGCACGCCCCTTGCCAGGGATCCGCCTGTTCATAGCGACACCTCCCGGTTCACGACCTTCGGGGTGATGAAGATCAAGAGTTCGCTGCGGTCATCGGTCTGGGTCCGGGACTTGAAGATCCAGCCCAGGATCGGGATGTCCCCCAGCAGGGGGACCTTCTTGTAGGACTTGCCGGTGCTCCGGGTGTAGATCCCGCCGATCACCGTGGTGTCCCCGTCCCGGATCAGCAGTTCGGTCCGGGCCTCCTTCTTCTGGATGGTCGGGTTGCCATTGGCGGCGAGGTTGCCGAAGTCCGGCTCGTTCTTGGTGATGTTGAGCCGCAGCGAGATGTGGCCGTCCCGCGTCACGTGGGGCGTCACCTCCAGGCGCAGTTCCGCGGCGAAGAACTGGGTGTTCACGCCCGCCGCCGACACGACGCTGATGGGAATCGAGACGCCCTGGGAGATCACCGCGGTCCGGTTGTCCAGCGTCGAGATCCGGGGCGACGAGATGATCTTGACGTCCCCGTTCTCCTCGGCCGCCGAGAGCCGGAGCGAGAGGTTGCCCGCGCCGCCGATGGACCCCAGCTGGATTCCGATGGCACCGCCGGTGCCTTGACCGACCGCCGCCGGGAGGTTCACCACCCAGTTCGGGTTCTGGAAGCCGATGCCGCCCTTGGGGTCCGAGGGCTCGACGCCGCCGGCCAGGCCGATGCTGCTGGGGAAGACGAGCCCCGTCTCGTTTCCGAAGGCCGAGTTCATCGCGAAGTGGCCGCCCCACTGGATGCCGATGTCCTCCTTGAACGTGGTCCGGGCCTCGACGATCCGGGCCTCGATCAGGATCTGGGAGGTCTGCTGGTCCAGGCGCCGGACCAGGTCCTCGGCGGCCTCCAGGAAGTCCTCGGTGTCCTTGATCACGAGGGTGTTGGTCCGCAGGTCCACCTCGCAGGTCCCCTGGGGCGACAGCACCGACCGGACCCGGGCCATCATCTCGGTCCCGTCCCCGTAGTTGATGGGGATCAGGCGCACGATGATGGGCTTCAGGGCCTGCTGCTTCTTCTGCTTCTCGACCTGGGCCTCGTATTCCTTCTGGATCTGCTCCACCGGGGCCACCCGGTAGATGCCCTGCTCGATGACGTAGTCCAGCCCCTTGGCCCGCAGCACGGTGTCCAGGGCCAGGTCCCACGGCACGTCCTCCAGGTGGAAGGTGACCTTCCCCTTGACGTCCTCGGAGGTCACGATGTTGACCTTGCCCTCCCGGGCCAGGAAGGTCAGGACGTTCTGGATGTCGGCGTCCTTCACCGTCAGGTTGATGCGCTTCCCCTTGTATTTCTTGCGCTTCGGGACCATCGCGGGCTTCAGGTACTCCCGGCCTTCGCCCGTCGGCACGGTCACGGTCGCTCCCTGCCCCGCTCCGGGAGCCGGAGCCGCAGGAGGCGCGTAGGCCGGGGGCGGCGGGGGCGCCGCGGGGGTCGCCCGGGCCACGACCCGGGCCGGGGGTGGACCGGTGCGGGCCTCTGCCGGACCGCCGGTCTCGCCGGCCACCATGCGGTCACCGGAGGTCCCGGTGAAGGTCCACAGCAGGCGGTTGCCATCCTGGACCAGGGACTGTCCCACGGGCTGCGACAGGTCCGCGACGATCCGGGCGCTTCCCTGGGCGTCCTGGAACACGCTGATCGTCGTCACCCGGGACTCGAAGGCCGTCACGTCCATCTTCCGTTCCAGGGCCTTGGGCACCACGGTGTCCTGGAGCGTCAGGACCCACTGGCGGTTCCCCTCGACCACCTCGTATCGGGGGCTGCCCTCCACGTCCAGGATCAGGGACGGCCCGCTGCGACCGGCCCGGAAGTCCACGTTGCGCAGGGTGGCCTTCTTCTCGGGCGCCTGGGCCCTCGCCGGCGGTGCCGCCTGGGCCCTTCGCGCCGCGTCCAGCTCCCGCTGCAGCCGGGCCACCTCGGTCTCCTGCTCCCGGAGGCGCCGGGTCACCTCGTCGGCGGCCGCCCGGGCCGCCTGGGCCTCCTGTTCCGCCCGGGCCTGGGCCGCCGTGAGTTCATCGATCCGGCTCGCGACCCGGGCCTCCCGTTCCCGGGCCTCCTTCTCCCGGGCCTGGGCCGCCGCCATCTCGGCCCGGGCTCGGTCCAGTTCCCGCTGGGTCCGGGCCAGGTCCTCCCGCCACTGCCTGGATGCGGTGGTCTCCCGGGCCTCCCCGGCCTTCCGGGCCTCGGCCTCCCGGCGCTGGGCCTCGGCCAGTTCCGACTCCTTCTGGGAGACGAGCCGCCGGAGCCGCGCCACCTCTGCTGATTCCCGTGCGGCGTCGTCGGCCCGGAGCGCCTGGATCTGTCGCTCCAGTTCCGCAATGCGCCGGTCCCGGGACTGCAGTTCCTGTCGGACCGACTGGGACTCCTTCTGGTAGCGCGCCCGCAGTTCCTTCAGTTCCTGCTGCTGGGCCTCCAGGCGCTTCCGGAGCGTCTCGGCTCGCTGCTGCTCGCCCCGGTCCCGGCCTGCCGCCTTCCGGGCGTCGTCGTAGGCCTTCCGGATCACCTGGAGTTCTGCCTCCCGCGTCTGGAGGCGTCCCCGGAGGGACTCCACCTCCTGGGCACGCTGTTCCCGCTCCTGCTGCTGGGCAGTCCGGGCCCGCTCCAGGTCCGCGGTCAGTCGCCGGACTTCCTCTTCGCGGCGCCGGGCCAGTTCGTCGGCCTGCTGCAGCCGCCGGTCGAGGTCCTGCCGGGTGCTCTCCAGGGCCGCCTCCCGCTCCCCCAGGGCCTTCTGGAGCCGGGCGACCTCCGAGGCCTGCCCGGCGTCCTGGCGGGCCTGGGCTGCCGCGAGGTCCCGGCGCAGTTCCTGGACCTCCCGTTCTCGTCGCGTCGCCTCCTGCTGGGCCCGGGCGACCTCCTCCCGGGCCTTCGCCATCCGGTCCGTCAGTTCCCGGATCGTCTCTTCCTTCGTCTGCATCTCGGCCCGGGTCGCCTCCACGTCGGCCCGCAGGGCCTGGAGCGACTCCCGGAGGGTCGCCATCTCCTGTTCCTTCTGACGCAGTTCCTGGGCCAGGGCCTCGCTGCGCTCCGTCTCGACCCCCTCGGCCCGCTGTCGCTCCCGTTGCAGGTCCTCCCGGAGTCGGGCCAGTTCCTGCTCCCGCTGGGCCTGGAGCTCCATCGTCTGCCGTCTCAGGTCCTCCAGTTCCTTCCGGGCCGCGTTCCGTTCCTGGGCCAGTTGGGCCAGCCGTGCCTCCTCCGCCGCCAGGGCCGCCTCGGCCCGGGCCCGCTCTTCAGCGGCCTGTGCCCTCCGGCTCTCCAGTTCGGTCACCTCTGCGGAGGTCCGTTCCGCCCGGGAGGCCACGGCCTCCAGCTCGGCGGCCTTCGCCCGGGCCTGGCCCTCCAGCCGGGCCAGTTCCTCCCGCTGGGCCTTCAGGGCCTGGGCCAGCCGCTCGGCCTCCTGCCGCTGGGTCTCGACGGCCGCCCGGGCCGCGATGGCCTCGTCCGCTCGGCGGGCCGCCTCCCGGGCCTCCTGCTCCGCGTTGCGGGCCTGCTGGGCCAGGGTGTCCCTCTCCCGCTGCAGCTGGGCCAGGCGCTGCTCCAGATCCCGGGCCTGGGTCGTCGCCGCGGCCAGTTCCTGCTCCCGGGCACGGGCTGCCGCCTCGGCATCCGCGAGTCGCCCGGCCAGCTGTTCCGCCGCCTGCCGGGCCCGGGCCTGGTTCGCCGCCAGTTGCTCCTCCAGTTCCCGGACCCTGGTCGTCTCGGCCCGGGTCCTTGCCTGGGCGATCTCGGCCTGCAGTCGCTCCTCCTGTTCCCGTGCCTGCCGTGCCTGCCGGGCCTTCTCGGCCTCGCTGGCGGCCAGGTCCTGGAGGGACTTGCGGTGGGCCTCCTCGGCCTCCCGGGCCTTCCGGGCCGCGGCCAGCCGGGCCTCCTCGGCCCGGACCGCCTCCTCGGCTGCCCGTCGGGCCTCCCGGGCCTGCTCGGCCGCTCGCTCCTCGGCCTCCCGACGCGCGGCTGCCTGGCGGACCATCTCGGCCTCAGCGGACCTGGCCCGTTCCAGGGCCTGGCTCTCGGCCCGGGCGGCCTCCTGCTCCTTCTTGAGGACCTCGAGCCGAGCCGCCTCCAGCCGCTGGGCCTCCGTCAGGGCATCCCGCTGGGTCGCGGCCTTCGTCGCCTCGCTCCGGAGCGCCTCCAGGCGCTGCTCGGCCTCCCGAGCCTTCTGGGCCGCATCCTGGGTCTTCCGCTCCAGGTCCGCGCGCTGCTGCTCCAGGGACCGGATGGCCTGCTCCGCTTCGGTGGTTCGCTGGTCCGCGAGCCTCCGGGTCCGCGCATCGATCTCCTGGCGCTGGCGTTCCAGGGCCGCGGCCTGGGCCTGAAGGTCCTTCAACTGGGCCTCCGCGGCCCGGGTCCGTTCGGCCAGTTCCCGGGACTGGGCATCGGCCTGTCGACGCAACTCCGCGAGCCGGGCCTGCTCCTGCCGGGCATCCTCCGAGGCCCGTTCGGCCTGCTGCCGCGACTCCCGGGCCAGTCGCTCGGCCTCCTGTCGCAGCCGCTCCGCCTCCTTCCGGCTCTTTTCCTCCTCGGCCCGCAGGGCGGACTCCCGTTCCCGGGCGGCCCGCAACTGGTCCAGCACCGCCTGTTCCCGCGCGATCTGGTCCCGGACCTCCTGGGCCTTGCGGGCCAGCGCCCCTGTCTCGGCTCCCGACGGTCGCCGCCGGCTCGCGTCGATGCGCACGACGATCCGGTTGCCCTCGGTTCGGACGTCGTACCCCGCCTCCTCCCGCAGCCCGATGATCACACGCCCCATCGGCACGCCCGAGGACTTGAACTGGAGCGTGCCCACCTGATCCACGACCCCGTTGTCCACCACGATGGGCTCCGCGGCGGCCGAGATGTCGCCCCGGTTCACATCGATGAACAGACGCACCGGGTCCTCCAGGCGGAAGACCGTAAATGTCGGGGTCTGCGAGGTGGTGATCGTGACGACCGTCTCCTGGGCCTCCTCGGTGACCGAGATGCCCTGGATCGGGTTGGTCGCGGGGACCTGGCCCAGCAGGGGAGCCGTCGCCAGCAGTCCGCCCATCACCACCATCGGCACAAGTCGGGAGCGTGACATTCGAACCTCCGGCCGAAGGGAGCCACTCTCGCTGCGATGGTATGCCGAACCCCCCGTGACAGTCAAAGAAACGTCGCCTCGATTGCACCGGGGCATTCCCTGTCACCCGGCAGGAGGGAGGGCGTCGTCGTGGCCCTGGCGAAATCGTGGCCCGCCCGGAGAGGCGGACCGCTGAGCGCAGCGGCCCGAGGGCTCCGAGCGGATCCCGGGGAAGGCGGGCGCGGCACGGGGGGGGGAGCGGACCTCCTCCCCTTGTCGAGGTGCCGCGTCGGCGGAGGGCTGTCCAGGGATTGGAGTAAGGATCCTCCACCGGCGGGTGGGCGATCAGGACCGGAGGAAGGCACCCGGGTCCCCCGGCGGCACGCAAGTCACGGGACTGTCAAGAAATTGACATTCCGGCGCGACGGTGGCACAAAACCTGCTTGTCGGGATTCCCGGTGGGGTGCCCGCGAGCAGGCAGGGGGGAAGCGTGATCCAGGAAACACCGAAACACCCGACGGTCCAGTCGCCACCGGTCCCGGCGCCGTCCCGGGCGACGGAGTCCCTGGCTCCTTACGACGCTGTCTCCTCGCTGTCGGTGATCCGGAGGCTCCCCCGGGGTGCCGTGCCCCTGAAACTGGACTGGAACGAGTCGTCGATCCCCCCGACACCCAAGGTGATCGAGGCCATTACCGGATTTCTGGCCAACGGGCATCACCTGAACTGGTATCCCGAACTGGGGGCGGCGGGGCTCCGGGAGGACCTGGCGCGCTACACCGGCGTTCCCGCCGAGGGGATCCTGGTCACCAACGGGTCCGACGATGCCCTGGACCTCCTCTGCCGCACCTTCATCGATCCCGGCGACGACGTGGTGGTGGTCTGGCCGACCTACGGGCACTTCCTGATCTTCGCCCGGGGGCGGGGCGTGGAGCCCCGAAAGGCGATGCCCCCGGACCCCTTCCAGGATGCGGTCGCGACCCTGCTGGAGACACTGACCCCGGCGACCCGCATGGTCTATCTTCCCTCGCCGGCCAACCCGACGGGCGTGCTGACCTCGCCCCAGGACGTGGCCTCCCTGTGTCGGGCCTTCCCGGCGACCCTCTTCGTCGTGGACGAGGCATACTACGAGTTCGCCGGGATCACCTCGGCGCCCCTGGTCCAGCACCTGCCCAACCTGGCCGTGACCCGGACCTTCAGCAAGTGCTTCGGTATCGCCGGCCTTCGGGTGGGCTACCTGATGGCCGGGCCCTACCTGATGGGCCACCTGCGGAAGCCCTACAACCCGAAGAGCGTGAATGCCCTGGCCCAGGTCGGCGCCCGGGCGGCGCTGGCCGACGTGGACGCCCGGGAGGCCTACATCGCCCAGGTCCGGGGTGCCCGGGCCTTCCTGGTCACCGAACTGCGTCGCCGGGGAGCCGAGGTGCGAAACAGCGAGGCCAACTTCATCAACGTCCGGGTCCGGGACCCTCGACGGCTGGTCCAGGCCCTGGAGTCCGTGGCGGTCTTCGTCCGGGACCGGAGCCATCTGGAGGGGTTCGAGGGGTACATCCGCATCACGATCGGGACGCTGTCCCAGATGAACGACCTGGTGGAGCGGATCGACCTCCTGCTCGAACGGGAGCCGGATTTGCTCGCGGCTCCTTGAACCACGGCGCGACGTTCTCCTATAATGAGGCCTGCCACATCAAGGGGGTGACCATGTTTATCGAGAAGGAACCGGCCAAGGCCGCCGAGGCGAAGAAGATGAAGGAGGAGGCCGCTCGGGAGCCGGTGAAGGACCCGAAGAAGCGGGAGGTCCCGGCGGGCGGGTTCGCCGAGCAGAGCCGAAAGGCCTCGCCCCGGGCCCAACAGGAATCCAAGCCACGCCTGCCGGCCGCCCCGGAGAACAAGGATCCGGTGGAGGAGTTGCGGCGCCTGTTCCGGGAAAACAACCTCCCCGAGAAACTGGTCCCGACCAACGTGGTGGACTTCCGCCACGACCCGTCCTCGGGGGCACTGACGATCACCCTCAAGAGCGGCTTCAGCAAGAAGTTCGACGAGGAGAACACGGTCACCTTCGACCGGACGATCTCGGGCGTCCTGAAGCCCGGATCCTTCAGCGGGCTCTCGGGGGTCACGAAGGGCAGCGCCACGATCACCGCGATGTCCCGTTCCCGTCCCGGCAAGATCGCCATCAGTGGGAAACTGGGCCCCTTCTCGAAGACCCTCGAGTTCGAGGAGGCCTCCCTGCCGAGCCTGCCCTAGGATCGTTCATCGCATCAGCGGCGGCGGCTCTTCCTCGTCGCCGTCCTCGGATGGCGAAGGCCCTTCAGACACGACCGCGCGCTGCAGGGCATCGGCCACTTCCCGGGAGGTGGCCGGGCGAGCCGTGGGATCCAGGTCCAGGCAGCGCCGGAGCACCTCCCCCAGTTCCCGGGGCAGCGAAGACTGGTCCAGGAACTGGAGGCGGGCATCCCGGGCGTTTCGAGCCGTGGGTCCCGAGGGCAGGGGACCGAGGAGCGCCTCCATGAGCAGCAGGCCGAAGGAATAGAGGTCCGTGGCGGGGGTCAGGTCGTGGCCCGCCTCCTGTTCCGGCGACATGTAGTCCGGGGTGCCACAGATGAAGAGGCTCCGGTCCCGGTGGACCTCCAGGGCCTTCGCCATGCCGAAGTCCATCAGTTTGCACCGCCCGTCCTGGAGCACCATCACGTTGCCCGGCTTGATGTCCCGGTGGATCACCCGGTGCTGGTGCGCGAAGTCCAGGGCCTCGGCCAGTTCCCGGGCCATCACGGCCACCCGGGGCAGGGGGAGGCGGTGCTGGGGAACCCGATCCAGCAGGTCGGCCAGGGAGGACCCGTCCAGGTACTCCATCACCAGGTATTGCCGTCCCGAGACCTGCCCCATGTCGTAGACCTGGACGATGTGGGGATGGGACAGGCTCGCCAGGATCCGGGCCTCCCGCAGGAAGTACTCCTCGGCAAGGTTTTCCGGGAGGTGGGGATTGGAGAGGAACTTCAGGACGACGTCCCGGTCCAGGACCTGGTCCCGGGCCAGGTAGACGATCGCCGTGCCACCCTCGCCCAGGCGCCGGACCACCTGATAACGTTCCGGGAGGCCCGGAGGGATCGCCGGGGGAGCCGCGGGCCTGCCCGTCGCAGAGGTGTCCTGGACCTCGGCCAGACGCCGGGCGTCCTCCAGGCGCTGCAACTCGAACCGGAGGGCGTCCCGGAGCAGGTTCGCCGCCTCCAGTTTCCGGAGCGTCTTGAGCGCGGCATCCAGGGCCTGGGAGCGGGTGAAGAAGCCCACCAGATGCTCGAAGGCCTCCTGGGTGGCCGCGGTTGGCGTGACCCGTTCCACGAACTGGAGGTAGTAGCGGACCGCCTCGTCGGTCTGCCCCTTCCGGGTCAGGATGCGTCCCAGGAGGTAGCAGGCCCGGGCATATCCCCGGTCCGCCGGGGAGGCGAGGCGCAGGATCTCCTCGGCCTGGTCCACCCGACCCAGATCCCAGGCCATCCGGCCGGCCTCCAGGTAGCGTCCTGCGGCGGCAAGCGCCCGGATCTCCCGGTCGGGGTCCTGGACCTGGGCGTAGAGCGCCGCGGCCCGTTCGTGCAGCCCGGCCTCCTCGTAGAGCGCCGCGGCCTCGGAACCGAGGCCCGCCTGCTCCAGCACCGCCCCGCCCAGGTCGGCCCGCCCGGCCCGAAGGTAGCAGTGGGCCGCCTCCCGGGCCTGGCCCTGCTGGGCATAGCACTCGGCGGCGTTCAGGTAGTCCCCGAGGGACTCGTAGAGTTCCGCCGCCTGCTGGTGCCGACCCTGGCGCCGCAGGACCTGGGCCGAGAGGCGGTGGGCCTCGGACTCCCGTCCCAGGACCCGGTAGACCCGCGCAGCCTGTTCCAGCCGACCGGCGGTCACCAGGGCCTCGGCCGCTCCCCAGAGGTCCCCGACCTGGGAGAGGATCTCGGCGGCCTTCTCGGGATTGCCCGCCCGGGAGAAGAACTCGGCGGCTCGGCGGAGGTCCGGGACCCGGAGCAGGGCGTTGCCGGCTGCCTCGAAATCTCCTGCCCGTTCAAAGAGTTCGGCGGCCCGCTGGTACCGCTGCATCTTGAGGGCCACCCGTCCGGCCTGCCGGAAATCCCCCTGCTGCAGCAGGAGGTCCAGGGCCTCCTGGGGCTGGCCTGCCTGGACCAGCAGGCGGGCCTCGACCGAGATCGGGCGCCCCGGGGTCGGGTGGTTTCGGGGATCCGGCGCGGGGGCGTCCGGGACCCGGGACCCGGACCGGCGGACCCACAGGGCCGCCGCGGCCAGAACCAGGGCCCCCAGGAAGGCCACGATCGAGATCCACATCCCCACGGAGCCGCCCGGTGGTCGCAGGACGCTGCCATTATTTCCCAGCGGTCGGCCGGAAGCCAAGTCGGGGCCGGTCGACCCCAGGGGGTTGGCGCCGATCCGTGGAATGGCCCTGCGCCGATGCCGCGGGCGCCCGGATCGCGAAGGCGGCCCCCGTCCTGCGTGGCGGGTCCCGGGAACCCGCAAGGAATCCTTGTCAGAAGCCGGGCCGTGGGATATCTTCTCCGGGCCTTCTCCGGGAGCCGGGTCATGGGACGGGAATACGTCGGGCACCTGGAGGCCGGTGGCCTCCGCTTCGCCCTGGTGATCAGTCGGTTCAACCAGTTCATCACGGCGCGCCTGGAAGAGGGGGCGATGGATGCCCTGATCCGCCATGGGGCCGACCCGGAGGCGATTGACATCTGGCGCGTCCCCGGGGCCTTCGAGATGCCCCTGGTCGTGAAGAACTGCGCCGCCTCGGGGAAGTACGACGCCGTGATCGCCCTGGGGTGCGTGGTCCGGGGCGCGACCCCCCACTTCGACTACGTGGCGGGGGAGATGGCGAAGGGGATCGCCGTCACGATGCTGGAGACCGGGGTTCCGGTGGCCTTCGGGGTCCTGACCACCGACAACATCGAGCAGGCCGTCGAGCGGGCCGGGTCCAAGGGAGGCAACAAGGGGGCCGACGCGGCGGTCAGCGCCATCGAGATGGCCAACCTGCTGCGCCAGGGGCGGACCGCGGGGGGCAAGTAACGGCCATGGGCAGTCGGCGTCGCGCTCGGGAATGCGCGCTGCAGTTGATGTACATGTGGGAGTACCATCGAACCCTGGATCACCCGGGCGTGCGGGCCTTCTGGGAGTCGGTGGAGAGGGAACCGGGGGGCCAGGAGGCCCGGGACTTCGCGATGCTGCTGGTGTCCGGGGTGATCCGGCGACTGGCGGAGGTGGACGAGTTGATCCGGCAGGCCTCGCTGAACTGGCGGATCGATCGCATGGCGATGGTGGATCGCAACATCCTGCGACTGGCCACCTTCGAGTTGATGGAGGTCCTGGACACCCCCATCAAGGTGGTGCTCAACGAGGCCATCGAGCTCTCGAAGCGCTTCGGGACCGAGGACTCCGGCGCCTTCGTGAACGGCGTGCTGGACAAGGTGGGTTCCCTGGTGAGACCCCAGCAGAAGCCGGAGGTTCGCGGGGAGGCATGAAGATCCAACTGGTCAAACCGGACCTCCACCTGCTGGACCACGTGACGGTGGACACGGTGGTGCTGCACATCTTCCGGGAGGACCGGCCTCCGCGGGGGCTGGCGGGCCTGCTGGACTGGCGCCTGCTGGGAAGGATCGGGAATCTGGTGGTCCAGCAGAGGTGCCTCGGGACCTACCGGGAGTCGATCCTGCTGCCGACCTATGGGCGGCTTCCCGCCCAGCGCATCTGCGTCTTTGGCCTGGGGTCTCGGGAGGAATTCACGCCGAAGCGTTATCAGGAGTCGTGCTACTACATCGGGGAGATCCTGGCGAGGCTGCGGACCTCCTCCTTTCTGCTGTCCCTGCCGGGGTCGCCCCGGGCGGCCTTCCCGCTGCGAAATCGGGTGGAGACCTTCCTGGAGGAGATGGCCCGGGCCTTCGGGGGCGAGGTCGAGCCGGAGGTCGTCCTGGTGGAGCCGTCGGAGGCCCACCGGGAGATCACGGAGGTGGTCGCCCTCCAGGCCCGGAAGAGCCGGGGTACCTGGAGATGACGGTTCCGGAGCCCATCCCGCCGGATCGCCTGTGCATCGCCCTGGACACGCCGGACCTGGGGCAGGCCCTGGACTGGTGCCGGGCTCTCCGGGGGCAGGCCGGGTGGTTCAAGGTCGGCCTGACGCTGTTCGTGCGTCACGGCCCCTCAGTGGTGGAACGCATCGCCGGGGAGGGAGCCGGTCGGGTCTTTCTGGATCTGAAACTCCACGACATCCCGGCCCAGGTCCAGGGGGCGGTGGCCGCCGCAGGGGAGGTCGGGGCGGACCTTCTGACGATCCACGCCTCCGGGGGCGCGGCGATGCTGCGGGCGGCGGCGGAGGCCCGTCGGGGCCCGATGCGACTGGTCGCGGTGACGGTGCTGACGTCCCTCTCGGATTCCGACGTCGGGGACCTCTGGCCCGGGCAGACGGCGGCGGGGCTGGCCGGGCGGCTGGCGGCCCTGGCAGTGCGGTCGGGCCTGGACGGGATCGTGCTGTCGCCACGGGAGGTGGCCGACGTCCGGGCCTCCGTGCCCAGGGACTTCTGGCTCGTGTCGCCGGGCATCCGGCCGGCCGGGAGCATCGGGTCCGTCGACGATCAGGCCCGGACGGCGACTCCCCGGGGGGCCCTCCAGGCCGGGGCCGACCTGCTGGTGATCGGTCGCCCGGTCACCGGGGCGCGGGACCCGGTCCAGGCCCTTCGGGACCTCCGGGGGTGCGGGTGAGAAACGATTCCGGCAGAGAGCCGAGGCCCGATCGGGAGGGGGAGATCGCGGGGGGGCTGCACGCCATCGAGGCGCTGCTGCGGGAGGCCCGGGACCTGGTCCAGGAGGTCCTGCTGGAGGGCCAGGCGACGCGGCCCGCCCGGGCCCTGGCGGAGGAGGCCCGGTCCCTGGGGGTTCCCGTGCGGTCCGTGTCCTCCGAGGCGATCCGGTCGTGGTCCCGGGGGCGCAACTTCCAGGGCATCGCGGCCCGGTTGCGATCCTATCCGTACGCGGACTTCGCCGAGTGGCTGGAGGCCAGGAAGGCCTCGTCCCTGGTCCTGGCCCTGGACAGCATCCAGGACCCCCAGAACCTGGGGTCGATTCTCCGGACGGCGGCCTTCTATGGCGTGATGGGGGTGGTGATTCCGAAGGACCGGGCCGTCGGGGTGACGGGGGCGGTGATCCGGTCCTCGGCCGGGGCCGTGACCCGGGTCCCCGTGGCCCGGGTCGTGAATCTGGCCCGGGCCCTCCGGGAGTCCCGGGATGCCGGCTGGCGGGTCATTGGCGCCGTGGCCCACGGGGGCGTGCGGCCGGAGGAGGTGCCCCGGCAGGGACCCCGGGTCCTGGTGATGGGGGCCGAGGGTGCGGGGCTGAGGCGCCTGGTCCTGGAGGCCTGCGACACCCGGGTGACCCTGCCGTCTCCGGGGGGCTTCGAGTCCCTGAACGTTGGCGTGGCGACGGGGGTCCTGCTGGAGTGGCTGGCCGGCGGGATCCGGGGAGGATCGGAGTGACGACGCCTGCGATGGTGGCGACGGACCGCCGGGGGCACCTGATCGTGCACCCTTTCTACCGGATGGCGGTCTTCGATGGGCGGGAGGTCCGACCGCCCCGGGAGGACGAGTTGGCCCCGCTGCCCCCGGGAAGCGACCTCTGGCGCATGCCCGGGCGCCTGCCGGTGGGCATCAACCCCGAGACCGGCGGGCCCGAGACCCTCGGCGGCCTCGAGGCGGTGGCCGGATTCGCGAGTCCGGCCTGGCTGCGCCTGGCGTTGCCCGCCTGCGACCGGGAGGCCGATGCCCCGGTGCTGCCCCTGTTCGCCTATGCCCCCCTGGGCTGGCGGAACGGGCGGCTGGTCACGACGGCACTCCGGGTGGACCGATCGAATCGCCAGGACCCGAGGCGCTTCCGGATGCGGGAGATCGCCGCGGCCAGCCGAGCGCTTCGGCGGCGGATGCCCCACAACCGCCTGGTGGAGCACCTGGATCACTGCGCCAGGGTCTATGGCTGCCGGGCGGCCCAGAACTTCTTCCTGGCCCGGGAGGAATGTCCGCTGCCGACCTCGCCGACGTGCAACAGCGGCTGCGCCGGATGCCTCTCCCTGGACCCGGCCGGGGATGTCCCGGCACCCCACCAGCGCATCGCCTTCGTGCCGGACCCCGAGGAGATCGCCGAGGTGGCACTTCTGCACATCTCCCGGGTGCCCCGGCCCGTGGTCTCCTTCGGCCAGGGCTGCGAGGGGGAGCCCCTGCTGGTGGCCCCGGTGCTGGTGGAGGCGATCCGACTGATCCGTCGACGGACCCGGGCCGGGACCATCCACCTGAACACGAACGGGAGCCGCCCTGGGTCCGTTGCGGCCCTCTGCGAGGCCGGCCTGGACTCCATCCGCCTCTCGATCAACTCCTTCCGGCCAGAGGCCTACGGGGCCTACTTCGCCCCCAGGGGCTACACCCTCGACGACGTGCTGGAGTCGGGGCGGGTCGTGGCGGCCAGCGGGGGCTTCGTGTCGGTGAACCTGCTGGCCTTCCCGGGGGTCACCGATGCCGAGGCGGAGGTGGAGGCGACCCTGGGGGGGATCCGGGAGTGTCGGGCCGACCTGATCCAGATGCGCAACCTCAACATCGATCCGGACGTCTACCGGGAGCGGCTGGGGACCATGGACCTGGGGCCGGTGATGGGGTTGCGGGCGGCCATGGTCCGCATGCGGGAGGCAAGAGCGGGCCTGCGGTTCGGCTACTTCAATCCGCCGGTGCGCACGCTGGTGCTGCGCCGGAGGCGGAAGAGGAGGAACGGATGAGACTGTCCCGTCTGGCGGCCACCCTCAAGGAGCCGGCGACCCTGCGCCTCAATGCCGAGGCGGCGCGACTCAAGGCGGCGGGGGAGGCGGTCATCCACCTGGGGGGCGGCGAGCCCGCAGGACCGGCGCCGGCGGCGGCCCTGGAGGCGGCCCGGAAGGTGCTGGAACGGGGGGAGGTCAAGTACACGGCGACCCCGGGGATCCCGGCCCTGCGCCAGGCGGTGGCCCGGTGGACCGAGCGGCAGTACGGGCGTCCGGTGGAGGCCCGGAACGTCCTCGTCTCGGCCGGCGCGAAGCCGGTGCTGATGGCGGCCCTGGCGTCGGTGGTGGACCCGGGCGACGAGGTGATCGTCCCGGCACCCTACTGGGTCTCCTATCCCGAGATGGTCCGGATGGTGGGGGGCTCCCCGGTGATCGTCCCGGCGCCGGAGGGGGAGGTGATTCCTCGGATCGAGGATCTTCGGGGGGCGGTCACCGATCGGACCCGGGCGATCCTCTACAACAGTCCCAACAATCCCTCCGGGGCCATCTATCCCCGGGACCTGGCGGCCGGTCTCGTGGACCTCTGCCGGGAGCGGGACCTCTTCCTGATCTCCGACGAGATCTACCGCTGCCTGGTCTTCGACGGCGTGCAGGCCGTTTCTCCGTTCACGCTCTGGGACGGGGCCATGGACGACTGCCCGGTGATCCTGGTGGACGGGGTCTCGAAGATGTTCGGGATGACCGGGTTCCGCATCGGCTGGGCGGTGGCGTCCCCGGCGGTCATCGACGCGATGAACCGGTACACCGGGCAGGTCCTCTCGTGCGCCTCTCCCCTGAGCCAGGCGGCGACCCTGGCGGCCCTGGAGACCGAGGAGGCCTTCATCGAGAATCTCCGAATCGCCCTGCAGCGTCGGCGGGACATCCTGGTGGGATCGCTGTCGGGGCTGACGGGATTGCGGGTCCCGGTACCGCAGGGGACCTTCTACTGCCTGCCGGATTTCTCGGCCTTCTGCCGGGACAGCGCGGCCCTCTCGGAGTACCTGCTGGAGCAGGCCCGGGTGGTGACCGTCCCCGGGGTGGACTTCGGGGCCGAGGGGCGCCTGCGGATCTCCTTCTGTGGGACCGAGGAGGACCTGGTGGAGGGAGCACGGCGCATCCGGTGGGCCCTGGACCCCGCGGCCCCGGAGACCTGCGAGTTCGGTGGCAAGGTCCATCGACGGGATCGCCCGGTCCCGGGTCCATGACCGTGTGCCCCGGAAGGGCATGTCTCCCGTCGTCCCGGGGGTGGCCCGACGGGGCTTCCACAGCGGGTCTCTCGTCACGGACCGGGGTTGCGCCCCCGGGTCTGGCACCTGCCACGGCCCCGTGGCATCCTTGGCCGCGAGGAGGGGCATGGGACGGGGAGATCGGGCTTTCTGGGGCGTCTTCGGTTTGCTGGTGGTCGCCTGCGCGGTCCCGGTCTTCGCCGTTGATCGGGTCCCGGGAGCCGACCTCCCGAGCCATCTGGCGATCCTGCGCCACCTGGCCGATGCCCTGGATCACCCCGAGGCGTTTTCCCAGGCCATGGAGGTCCGGCCCTGGCAGCCGTACTGGGGCTTCTACGGACCGACGCTGCTGCTGGCCCAGGCAGTGCCTCTGGACCTGGCGGCCCGCCTCGTGATCTTCGGAGCCCTGGTCTGCCTGCCGGTGGCGGTGTTCCTGGTGGCCCGGCGGGAGGGGGCAGACCCCCGGGTGGCCCTGGGGGCCTTCCCGCTGCTGTTCGGCTTCAACTACTACTGGGGCTTCGAGCCGTTCTACGTCTCGGCCTGCCTCGCGGTGATGGGCCTGTTGCCGGTGCTGCGGTTCGCCCGGGAGGGGGGACGATGCTCCCTGATCTGGGTCCATCTCGCCTCGGGGGCGATCTTCGTGGCCCATGCGACCGCCTGGGCCCTCTGGGCGGCCTGGAGTCTCTGGGTCCTGGTCACCGAGGCCGGGCACCGGCGACGGGTGCTGGGCGGCGCCACGGCGATGGTCGTCCCCCTGGGGCTCTTCCTGATCTGGAAGGCCTCGGCGGGCCTCGAGGGGATTACCCAGGCCCCGGCCACCCACAGCCTCCTCTACAAGGCGTCCCGGTGGGCCCACCACGCCTTCCCGGCCCTCTCGCCCACCTGGGAGGCGGTGCTGACCCTCGGGTGGTCGGGACTGGTCGGCCTGGCCATCCCGGAGGCCCCTCATCTGGTCCCCTCGCCGGACCGACGCCGGCGGGTCGTCCGGTGGGGCGGGCTTGCGATCGGGATGTTCCTGGCCTACTGGGTCCTGCCCCAGGACGTCGCGGAACTGAGTTTCGTCTATCCCAGGTTCCTGGTCTTCGCAGGGGTCTTCCTGCTGCTGGCCCTGGCGGGACGGATCCGGTTCCACAGGGCCTTCCTGGTGGGAGCCACGGCGCTGGGACTGGTGGCGGTCTCTCTGGCCGCGGTGGCCTCGGCCCGTTTCTCGGAACGGTCGGCGGGGGCCTGGGAGTGCCTGGCCCGGAGCCGGCCCGGGAGCATCCTGATGCCCTTCTCGTTCGAGCGGGACGACCCCGACCTGCGCTATCCCCTTTTCCTGCATGCCGGGGCCTGGCATGCCTATCGGAACCGGGGACGGGTCTTCGGGGACTGGATCGAGGCGCTGCCCACGTCGATGGTCCGGTGGAAGGACCCCCGGGGCCTGGGGACTCCGCCGCCGGTCTTCCTGTGGTCCCCGAGGCCCCTGGAGGACCCCGCCATGGCCGCCCCCGTGGAGTACTTTCTCATCCATGGTCCCAGGCAGGTACGGCCTCCGGGAGGGGATCCGGTCGTGCTGGATCGGCTGCTGCTGGCCGGCATTCCCGTCTTGCCGGAGCCCGTCTGCGAGTCGGGACGATGGAGGCTTTATCGACGGGCTCCCCCCCTGGAAACGGAGGATCGATGATCACCGACCCGGACCGAGGACGACGGATCGCCTACATCAACCTGAAACTGGCGGCGATGGGCCTGCCCATCTTTCGAGGGGAGGGCACCGCCCTGGTGGAGATGGCCCGGGAGATGCTGGAACATCACCGGGAGCGGGGGCGGTTGCTGGCTGGCCGCCTGCCCCCGGTGGATGCCCGGATCCAGGCCTTCCTGGACGAGATCCTGGGGGACCTGGGCCGACCGGTTCCGAGGCTCCCGGGGGAGACCTTCGTGCTGGACCGTCCCGGCATGGCCCGGGAGATGTCGCTGCCCCCGGACCGCCATCGGCACCGGACTCCGGACCTGGAGTCCTTCCGGGTTCGGAACGGCATCCTCCACAATCCCGACCGGGACCGGCGGACCACCGAGGGGGTCTTTCACGTCGTCGATGTCGGATTTCCGGTCCCCGGCGACAAGAAGGCCGTCTCGCGGGAGACGTTCCGGCGGCTGCTGGAGACGGCCCTGAGGCCCGACACGGAACGGCTGGAACTGCCCTTCACCGCAGGCGAGGAGCCCCCGGCCCGGGTGTTCGTGTCGCTCTACCTCCGCCCGGTGGTCCAGCCGGCGGTTCCCGGGTGCTGCCCGGAACGGACGATGGAGGTCCACGTCCTGGCCCCGGGGTCCCTGGTGGCGAGCCTGGACTTCCTGGAGCACATCTTCGGCAATGCCGGAGACCCCTGGATCGCCATCAACGACGCGGCCCTGGACCCCCTGGGGTGGACGGGTCACAGTGGGTTGGTGGTGCTGGCTCCCCACCTCTCGGGACTGCGGAAGCGGGACCTGGGACTGCCCCGGATCGAGGAGGCCTCGGAGCGGCAGCGGCGGGACGGGATGTGCTGGGCGGACCCCGAGGAACGCTACAACGACGGCCGTCCCTTCAAGGTCACCTTGCGGGGGCCCCGGGGATGCATCGTGACGTTGATTGCGGACAGCTACTTCGGATACGCGAAGAAGGAGGTCAAGAGCCAGGTCTCCTTCGCGGCGAACCTGGCGGGGCTCGTGGAGGAGGAACACGCCGGCGGGGCCCTGGTCTTTCCGGCGTACAACCACGGGACACGCTTCGTGCCGGACCTGTCGTTGCGCGGGGGGGGACACACGCTGGAGGAGGCCCTGACGCTGCTGGGGGACCGGGCGGTCCGGCAACCGGAGGGGCATGCCCGGCTCCGGGACCACCCGGCGGTGGTGCTCCTGCCCGAGGATGCGGTGCTGGGCCTCGAGGACCAGGCGGCCCGCTTCCAGGTGGCGGGAGAGGAGCGGGTGATTCCCCTGCGCCCCGACGAGGTCTATGTCCACCCCTCGGGATATCGGGTCCACATGGAGCGACACCGGGGGTCCGGGGCCTGGCGCCTGATCGGGACCGCCGCCGAGGGCCTCTTCTGCCACAAGCCCTGCACGGTCTCGGGGGGAGGCAAGTCCGAGATCTCGAAGTCCCTCTGGAACCAGTGTCATTTCGCCCCGGTCGTCGTGGGGGACTACGAGGCGGACCTGGCCCGGGTCCGGGAGATCATCGGGCGGTGCTATGGCGACCGCTTTCGGGACCCGGCGCGTCGGTCCGGAGCCGCCAGTCGGCCCCTCTTGTCGCTGGACCGCTCCCTGGGGAGCGTCATCGCGCTGCTGTCTCCGTCGCCAGAGTACACGGACGAGTACAACGCCTGGATCCGGGGGATCCCGGAGCGGATCAAGGCCCTGGTCTACCTCGTGAAACGGTTCTACCTGCCCGACTGGGGCGAGGACTGGGAGTCCCACTTCGGCGTGGACGTGATGAACGGCACCACGGGCAATCTCTTCCTGTTCGAGGGAAGGCCCCTCCTGGGGACCTACCTCCGGGTGGGATTCACCCCGGAGGGGCGCCGGTGGGTCTTCAAGATGCGCCAGGACGTGATGCCTGCCCGGAAGGTGCAGCTGGAGGACGACATCACCGCGAGCGTCACGCTGCCGGCCTCCCGTTGCGCGAACCATCTGCCCCGGGGACTTCCTGGCCTCTCGGTGAAGTTCTGCCACAATCTGGAGCGACACTTCTTCCAGCGTCCCGATGATGCGATCCACCGGGGAGTGGACCGTCAGGCCGAGCGCGACCTGGCCCGCCCCGGGAACTTCATCAGCAATTTCGAGCCATTGCCGATCCAGGAGGCCCGGGAGATGGCCGATCGGGTCGTGGACTTGGACCGCTACACGCTGCCGATGCAGCAGTGGGTGCGGGAGACGGCCCGGGAGGACCGATTCGAGTGGTTCGTTGCCAGCGACCGTCCCCGGGTCGTCGATGGCCGCCCCTCCCAGAATCCCCGGTACCTCCAGCCGGACCCCAGCCATCGGGACCCCTTGACACGGCTCCTGGCAGACCTGGGACCTCGACTGGCCCGGCGCATCCCCTGGCCCGAGCCGGTGCTGCATCCCGTGGGGGCCATTCTGCCCGGTCGGCGACTGAATCCCCGAGAGCCCGGGAGTGCCATCCGGCCGCTGGCCGTCTACGGACCGATCCACTACCAGGAGCTCCCGGAGCTGTTTGCGGACTTCCTGTGCTCTCTGTCGGGCAAGAGTCCCTCGACGACCGGCGCCGGCAGCGAGGGGGCCTTGACCACGGGCCCCTTCAACGCCCTGCCCCCCGTCGCGGACATGAACAATGCCTTGCTGTCCTGGATCCTGACCGGTCATGGCGGGTTCACGACGGCCGCCGGATTCGTCGGTCCCCGCTATCGGGTCGATCACGACCTCTCCCTGCTCATCCCGGAACTGTGGTGCCGGATGGACCCGGAGGAGCAGGATCCTCGCCGGATGATTGCCCGGGGGTACCTGGAACCCCTGCAGGATTTCGAGCATCGGGGGCGGGTGGTTCCGGCGAGCCGACTGGGGTGGAGGATCACGGCCCTCTTCGCGGCCGAGGTCCTGGGGCGCCTCTTCGACAATCCCACGGCGGTCTTTCCCGAAGAGGTCCTGCGGCCCGAGAAGCAGGACCTGGACCACTTCGCGGACGGGGTCTGGCACATCGTGGAGATGCAGCAGCAGGTCGCGCGGCAGTGGTTTCAGGACGGCAGCGCCGAGGGGGCGATTCCCCCGCTGCGGGCCCTGCTGGACCTCCTCGCGGCAGGCCGGTTCTCCCAGGAGGAGTGGCAGGACCCCTCCTTCCGGGGCCTCTTCGACCGGGAGCGGGTGCTCTCCTCGGACTGGTACCAGGAGAGGCTGGTCCGCTATCGGGACCGGGAGCGGGACCACCTTCGCCGGGGACGGGAGGCCCTGCGGGACTTCGTCCGACAGTGCACCGCCTGCACCCCCGAGGCCCGGTCCGTGGCCCTGGAGCGGCTCCAGGCCGTCGAGGCCCGGCTCGTCGAGGTGGAAGACCCCGCCTTTCCCGCGTCCCTGACCGGCACCATCGGCCTCGACGCCATGGCCTGGGACCGGGCGAGGTCCGTTCCACTGCCGAACCCCTGATGGGGGTCCCGGGGGGCTTTTCCTGTTCCGGTCTTCCGGTGGGTGACCGATACTCGGCCCGGTGCACGGGAATGCCGAGGAGGGAGTCGTGCGACGGGCAGTGCTGGGAGTCCTGGTGGGGGCGATGGGTCTCGTTGCGTGTGGCGGAGGGGCACCGGTCCCGGTTCCCTACCCCCCGACTCCCCTCACGACCGAGCGGAATCATCTCAAGGACGGCGATGGCCGCTACGTCTTCCTGAACGGGATCAACACCAGCGGTGCCGACAAGGTCCCGGTGTCCATCGACGCCCGGGGCGTCCCGTCCTACGTCGGCCGCCCCTTTCCGCTGGACCAGGCGGACTGGCACTTCGCAACCATGCAGTCGATGGGGTTCAACACCATCCGCTTGCTGATCCTCTGGGAGGGGTTGCAGCCCACCGGTCCCGACACCGTGGACACGGCCTACGTGGACTACCTGCGGGAGATCGTGAAGGCCGCCGGTCGGCATGGCATCCGGGTCCTGCTGGAGATGCACCAGGACGACTTCAGCCGTTTCCTGCGGGCCCGCTACAACCAGCACCCCACGGTCGGGGTCCCGGGGTCCCTGGAGAACACGCTGGCGGCCCTCCTGCCGCCATACGATGACGTGGTGTCGGGGAACGGAGCCCCCCGGTGGGCCGTGGAGGCCGCGCTGCCCGAGCGCGACCTGTCCTCCCCGGGCTGGGGCATTCCCCGCCTCGTCAGCGGCCTCAGGACCGGGGATGTCACGGCCTTCGTCGAGGCGGTCCGCATGCTGACCGGCAGCACCGACGCTCCCCTCTCCCCGGAGTTTCTGCAGTATTTCCAGGACCACCTGCCAGGGCCCTTTGCGATCGAGGAGACGTCGGACTTCCTGCCCCTGTCCTCCTGGGGCCTCTCGGCGGCCCTCTCCATCGACATGGCCCGGTGCTTCGGGAGTTTCTTCGCGGGCCGGACCCTGTTTCCCGGGGTGACCCGTGACGGAAAGAACGTCCAGGACTACCTGCAGGACGCCTTCGCCGAGGCCTGGCGGGCCCTGGCCCTGGCCGTGGCGGACCTGCCCAACGTGGCGGGCTACGACGTGCACAACGAACCCAACGGGAACTTCCTGGTCCTGGCGGCGGTGGCCGCGGCGGTGCAGGCCGGTGCGATCGAGGGGGCCAGAGGGTTGCTCCAGGGAGTCCTGGGCAAGGACCAGGGGGCGCGGTTCTACGACCTGCTGGTCGGTTTCCGCGTCCTGCCTCCGGACACGGACCCCCGGACGCTGCACGCCTGGGGACTGGACACCCTGGACCTCGGGGCCGCCCTCTCGGTGAACATCGCCTTCGAGGAGACCCACATGCGCCCCTTCTGGGAGCGGATGGGGACGGTCATCCAGCAGGCGGACCCCGACGCGATGATCTGGATCGAGCCCGTCCTCTCCATCCAGACCTTCCTGGGAGGGGTCGACAGCCTGACCCAGGGGATGTGGGACCAGTCCATGAAGGCCCCGAACCTGCCGCGATCGGACCTGGTGGTCTTCGCACCGCACTGGTATCCCGACATGTATCCCTACCCGTCGTTCGTGCGGACGCCCCGGTCCTTCCGTCCCGAGGAGGTCCGGTTCCGGGACTACCAGCCGGCCATCGAGCAGGTCCTGGCCCCGGCCAGGCACTCCCTGGGGAACATGCCGGCGGTCTTCGGCGAGTTCGGGATGTTCTTCGACTTCAACGGGATCGAGGTCGCCCGGGCCCAGGACTACATCGTCACGACGATGCTGCTGAACAACTACTTCGAGGCCCTGGACCGCATCGGCGTGAGCCGCCTGCTCTGGAACTACAACCCGGAGAACGACTGGGAGTGGGGGGACCTGTGGAACCACGAGGACCTGTCGATCATCGACCCCGACGGGAACTGGCGCGGCGTGGACGGCTGGCACCGGCCGCACCCGAACGCACTGGCCGGTCGGCTGGTGTCGATGCACTACTGGTCCGATGTGCACTACTTCGACCCCGACAAGGGCGAGGTGCCTGCCTACGGCGAGTTCGAGCTGGTCTATCGGGGGCGGGCGACCCTGGCACCCACCGAGGTGTTCGTGCCTCGGCTCCAGTATCCCGACGGATTCTTCGTCTGGGTCAGCGACGGCCGTTGCCAGTGGGACCCCGAGCGGCAGATCCTCTACCACCATCCCGACGTGGACGACCCGGGGTTCGAGCACGTGGTCACGATCCGACGTCCCCAGGACGGTGCTTCCCGCACCGGGTGGCGCTACTTCATCCAGGGGGATCAGGTCGTCAGCCGGTAGCCGGGTCGTTCGGAGGATGTCACTTCGCCGTGAATCGGTAGAGCGTGGTCTGGGTGTAGGTCTGCCCCGGCCGGAGGACGATCGAGGGGAACCCGGGCTGGTTCACCGAGTCGGGGAAGTGCTGGGCCTCGAGCACGATCGCCCCGTGGAAGGGATAGGGGATTCCGCGCTTGCCCACCAGGGTCCCGTCCAGGAAGTTGCCGCTGTAGAACTGGATCCCGGGCTCGGTGGTCCACATCTCCATCAAGCGGCCCGTCGTCGGCTCGGACAGGCGCAAGGCCAGGGCCAGTCTCCCACCACCGCTCCGCAGCACGAAGTTGTGGTCGTAGCCCACCGGGATTCCGGGGACCTGATCGATCCGGGCCCCGACCGGCGTCGGGGTCGTGAAGTCCATCGGGGTTCCACGCACGGGGGCGATCTGGCCCGTCGGGATCAGCGTCTCGTCCACGGGGGTGTAGGCGTCCGCATCCATCCAGAGGACGTGGCCCAGGATGTCCCCCTCGCCCCGGAGGTTCCAGTAGGTGTGGTTGCTCAGGTTCACGGGGGTCGGCCGGTCCGTCGTGGCCGTGTAGTCCAGTCGCAGCACGTCATCGTCGGTCAGGGTATAGACCACCTGGACGGTCAGGGTGCCCGGGAAGCCCTCCTCGCCGTCGGGACTGACGTAGGTGAGGCGCACCGAGGCGTCGTGTTCCCCGGTGGCCGTCCGGGCGGACCACACCACCTTGTCGAATCCCCGCTGTCCCCCGTGGAGGAAGTTCGGTCCATTGTTGGTCGCGAGGCGATACTCCACGCCATCGAGCCGGAATCGTCCCCCGGCGATCCGGTTCGCGACCCGGCCCACGATGGCCCCGAAGTAGGGACTCCGGGTACGGTATCCCTCCAGGTCGTCGAATCCCAGCACGACGTCCCCCAACACGCCGTCGCGGTCGGGCACCCACAACTCCGTCAGCGTGGCGCCGTAGGTGATGATCCGGGCCGTCATGCCGTGGGGGTTCCGGAGGGTGTAGCGGATGATTTCGGTCCCGTCGGGCAGGGTCCCGAAGGGGGATGAACGGACGGTCACGGGGCCTTCCCGGGGCGGGGCGTCGCCGGGCCCCGGGCGGGTCGTGGCGCAGGCGATCATCAGCACCAGGGCGAGCATCCACGGGCAAGACCGCAGTTGAACCCGCATCGTTCCTCCGTCGGGAGTCAAGGCGTGGGCATCGTAGAGCGAGGCGGGGCCGGCTGACAATCGGTGATCCGCGGGACCTTGCCCGAAACCCGACCCGTAGGAGCCGTCCCGGGGTAAGATAGGCCCGACTCCGAGGATGGGACCGGCATGCGTGTCTGCCCCGAGTGTCGCACCCGGACCGAGGCCCGGACCTGTCCCACATGCCGGATCACGACCGTGGACGAGGCGGCCCTGAGCGGGGAGGACCTGGTCGGCCGGGTCTTCATGGAGCGCTACGAGGTGCTGGGGCTGCTGGGCCAGGGGGGCATGGGTGCCGTCTATCGGGCGCGCCACCTGGCGATGGACGCCATCGTCGCCCTGAAGGTGCTTCGGAGGGATGCAGGGCAGAACCTCGAGGCCATCGAGCGCTTCTACCGCGAGGCCCGGGCGGCCAGTCGCCTGAAACATCCGAACACGATCCGCGTCTTCGACTTCGGGCAGAGCGAGGACGGCCAGATGTTCCTGGCGATGGAATACCTGGAGGGCGTCTCCCTCCGGACCGAGATGCAGCGGGTCGGCATGTTCCCGGAGGAACGGCTCCTGCGGATCGCCGAGCAGGTGGCCTCGTCGCTGGGGGAGGCGCACCAGAAGGGCATCGTGCATCGGGACGTGAAGCCCGAGAACGTCTTCCTGCTCCAGATGCTCGGGGCACCTGACTTCGTGAAGGTGCTCGATTTCGGCATCGCCCGAAACCTGGCCGGGGACACGATGACCCGCACCGGCATGGCGATCGGGACTCCGGCCTACATGAGCCCGGAGCAGGCCCGGGGCGAGAAGGTCGACGGGCGGTCGGACCTCTACAGCCTGGGCGTGATGCTCTTCGAACTGGCGGCGGGGGTGCCTCCCTTCACCTCCGGGACCCCGATGCAACTGCTGTTGAAGCACCTTCACGACCCCCCGCCACGTCTGTCGGAACTGCGGGTCGAGGGGCTGTCCCGGGAGTTCGAGGAACTGGTGATGGACCTCCTGGGGAAGGACCCCGAGACCCGGCCTCGGGACGCGGAACAGGTGCTCCGGCGCATCGCGACGATCCGGGGATCCGGGTTCGGGGTGGTGGGGTCCGGGGAGGTCGCTCCGACTCCTCGCCGGGGGACCGACGTGGCCTTCCTGGAGCAACTGGCATCGGCCGACTCCCCGACGACCCCCATCGGGGCGATGCAGGCCCCCCCCTCGGGACCGGGGCCGGCCTTCCACGAGGCCGGGACGTTGCTGGGGACCCGGACCCTGTCGCCAGACCTCACGGTCGCCCCGGTCCGGAAGGACGGAGGGCCCTCCTGGAACGAGGGGCCGCGGTCCCGGGGACAGAGACCGTCGTCGACCCCCGTTGGAGACCTGCCGGTCCCCGGGACCCCCCGGCGGCGGGTCTGGTGGTTGCTGGTCCCGCTGGCCCTGGCCGGCGCCGGGGCCTGGTGGTGGCTTGGGGACGCCGGGTCGGCGTCGGTCGGAGGGCCCGGGGACGAGGTCCTGGCCGGGGCCCCGGTTCCCCGGGAGGCGGCGGACCTTCCGGGGGACGCCGGGAGGGACGTCGGCGTCCCGGCGACGCCGGCCCCGGCCGACGCCAGGTCGGCCCCGGAGGACCCCGGAGGCCCGTCCCAGCCCGCCCGGGAACCGGTCACGGTCCGGATCGTCGGAACCCCCGCCGGCGCGGTGGTCCGGCGCCAGGGGGACGGCGCGGTGCTGGGGGTCCTGCCCCTGGACCTCGTGGTGTCGCCAGGCCAGCACCACCGCCTGCGGGTCGAGGCGCGCGGCTTCCGTCCGCTGGACCTGGAGATCGACTGGGAAGGGGCCCGGCAGCAGTCCGAACAGTCGGTCCGCCTGGAACGGAGGCCTCCTGGCCGGGAGTCTCCGACCGACGACTGGGAACTCTGACGGCCCGGTGCTCCGTCCTCTGGGCCTACTTCCCGGGCCTCCGGGGCTGGAACAGGGGGCAGTCGTTTCCCGGCCCCAGGGGAAGGGGTTCCTCCAGGTAGAGTCCTCCCCTCCGGTTCTCGCGGCAGACATTGCCGCTGATCTGGGGACGGGCCGGCGGGACGACGGCCAGGCCGTAGCGATCGTTCTTCTCCATCACGTTGTCCCGGGCGGACCCGGAGGCCGACTCGAACCACGAGATGCCCGTCTGGCCGTTTTCGAGGCACTGGCAGGCCTCGATGCGCAGCACGGCCTTTCCGGTCACCTGGATGCCGTGGAGGGCGTTGCGGCGAAAGACCGACGAGAGGACCTGCCCCCGGGCGTCGCCGCCGACCAGGAGGCCCTGGCCCCCCCGACGGGTCGCCGGGTGGCGGATGGCCCCCGTGGCCAGGATTCTCCGGAAATCCACCTCGCCCGACAGCACCTGGATCACCGCGGCGGTACGCACCCCATCGTGCTCGACCGCGAGGTCCGACAGCGCGAAGGGCCCCGACCCCTCGAACCGCAGCACGAAGTCCTCCCCGTCACAGACGAGGGTGGTCTGGTCCGGCCCGGCGCCCACGATGTGCACCGGGCGGGTGATTCGCAGGGGGTGTTCCAGGCGATGCCGTCCGGGTCCCAGGACGATGCGGGCCCCATCGGGTGCCTGGGCGACGGCCTGGGCCAGGTCCGGGAAGTCCCCGCCGTCCCGGGCGACCTGGAACTCGGTGGCCGAGCCCCGGGGTCGTCCCGGGTTCCGGGAGGTTGCGGGAGGTTCCGGAGATGCGGCCTCGGGGCCCTGGGCAGTGGCCTCGGGGGCTCCGCGGGTGACCTCCGGGAGGGCCGGGGTCGCCTGGGAGACCGGCTCCTTGGGCGCGGCCTCGCCGGCCGTCGAACCGGGAGCCGGGGATGCCTCGGCGGCCGGGACCTGGGGCGGCGGTTCCTGGGAGGCCGCCGGGCAGAGGCGCAGCACCTCCTCTCGGAGGCGGCTGCCCTTCTCCCGGGCCTTCGGCGGGAGGTCGGTGACCGAGAAGGTGGCCAGTCCCTCGAGGGCGAGGGGGCAGTTCCCGGTTCGGGCCAGGCTCGCGCTCCGGTAGAGGCGCGCATGGGGGGTGGCGTAGAGGCGCAGGGACTGGTCGAAGAGTTCCTGTGCGGCCTGGAAGTCCCCGGCGTCGTAGCGGGCGCGCCCCTTCTCGTAGAGGGACCGGGCGGCCTTCTGGAGGTTGGATGTCTGGGGCCAGGCCGGGGCCGCCACGAGGGACAGGGTCAGCAGGATGGTTGCCGATCGACGGTGGTCTCCCATGTCTCCCCCTGGCTCCTGTCCAGGGTCCCGGCAGGGACCCTTCGGCATCCGCATCGTGGGGCAAGTCTATCGCAATGGGGATCCGGGGCAAGCGGCCCTCCGGTCCCGGGATCGGGTTTCCGATCCGATCTTCGGGTCCAGGGCCTTCGGAAGGAGTCCCGGGATCCTCCCGTTCTGGTATTCTTGGCCTCGACCTCAGGACACGACGGGGTTCCCGGGCCTCGCCTCGGGGAATCGGGCCGGAGGGGACCCCTGGAGGAGTCGCCATGACGGGATCGGCTGCGGACTGGCTTCGCCGGGGGGTGGCAGGGGTCCTGGTGGGGGTCCTGCTGGCGATCCCCGGAACAGGAATGGCCCGAGACGCCGCCCGGGGTCTGGACCGGCGCACCGTCCAGCAGGTGATCCGCCTCCTCAAGGACGATCCGGACCTCGTCCGGGAGCGCCTGGAGCGGGACGGGGACTTCCGGCAACTGGCCGACGAGTACCTCGTGGCATCCCGGAAGCGTCTGGCCGGTGGCCGGGCGATGGTGGGCCTGGGGGTCAGTTTCATGCTCCTCTCGGTGCTGGTCGGGACCCCCCTGTGGTTCGGGATCGATGACCACCTTCCGGCCATCGCGGTCTGGGGGGCCCTGGGAGGGGCGGGATTCGTGCTGTTCGTTCCGGGGGTTGCCGTGATGGCGACTCCCTCGGAGGCCGAGCGGTCCCTGATCCGGGACTGGCAGGAACGGCGCCTGGAGTGGTTGCGACCGGAGGCGAGCGGGGGCCTTCGGGGCCGGACGGCCCTCCCACGCTCCTGGGTCCTGCAACTTCCGGTCGCCCGGTTCTGACCGTGGGACAGGTGCTGTGCGGGTCCCGGGTCGGTGATATCTTCTGGCGAGTGGGAACCAGAGGCGCCCTCTGGCAGTTTCTGTTCGGAGGAGGGCCATGATCAAGGTGCCGAAGGTCGGCAGGGGACCCGTTGGGGCCGGCGGTCCCTCCGGGAGGGGAGGGCGCCCCCGCAAACCCGCCAGAGGCCGACGGGGCGCGCCGGGTCCGACGGCAGCCGAGAAGGAGAAGGTGGCGGTCATGGTCCAGCGATCGGGGATCGCGGCCGCCGATGCCCTCCGGGTGGTCCGGGGACGGGTCACGCTGAACGAGGTCCTGGAGCGGATGTTCCTGAGACAGCGGGTCGGCCGGCTCGTGAAGGAGGGGCTCCGATGCGACCTGGCGGGTCAGGTCGTCTGCGGCCGTCTTCCGCCCGAGAGGGCGCTCCAGGTCCAGGAACTCTGGAACTTCCAGCAGGCCGGGTGGAAGGTGCAGCGCTGGAAGGAGTGGCCCCCGGACACGGCCGTGGGGTTGTTCTGTTACGGCCGGGACCCCTTCGAGGTCCGCCTGCGGAGCGTCGAGCGGTACGACCTGCTGGTCGAGGGACCCGAGGGGGTCGTCCCGATTCCGAAGGACCAGGTGGTGGCCTACTGCCGGGCCGAGGACCTGGCGACGGTCCGGCAGTTCTTTGCGTCGGATGCGGGACTGGAGGACCTGGGTCGATCCCGATACCGGGAGGACCGCTGGCGGCCGACCCTGTCGGATGCCCTGGCCTGGGTCCGCCAGCGCCGTCCGGTCCGGTTCCGGCTCCGGAACGGCCAGGCCGTCCAGGGTCTGGTGCGTCGGGTGGCCTTCTACGAGATTGAACTGGAGATCCAGGGGGGGCGCCTGGTCCTGATGACTCACGCCCTGCGTCAAGATGTCCCCTTCGAGGTCGGTTGAGTCCCATGTCGGGGGAACAGACGGTCGCGGACGTCCTGCTGCTGCTGCCCCTGGCCCGGACCTACACCTACCTGGTCCCCGAGGCCCTGGAGGACCGTCTCCAGCGGGGTCGGCAGGTCCGGTGCCCGGTCCGGGGGCGGCAGGTCCCGGGACTCGTGATCCGGGTGCGGCCCCGGAGCGACCAGGACGTGATGTCCCTGCAACCGATCGGGGATGTCGTCACCTCCCGTCCCCCGTGGCCCGGAGACCTGCTGGACCTGGTGGAGTGGACCGCGAACTACTACCTGGTGCCGGTGGGAGTCGTGGCCCGGACGGCGATGCCGGGGCTCTTTTCAAGGCATCCCCCGAAGAAGGACCCGCTGGTGGTCTTCGTCCGGCGCCCGGAGGTGCCGCCCCGGAGCCTCCGGGATCGGGCCCTCCTGGCCCTTCTGGAGGCCGCCGGCGAGATGGACCTCAACGAGGCCCGTCAGGCGGTTCCCCAGGGGGCCGTCTCGGTGAAGCGCCTGCTTGCCGCCGGTTGCCTGCGCATGACCGAGCGGGAGGAGGTCCCGGAGGTCCCGGGGCCGGTTCCGCCGCCGCCGCAGGCATCTCGGGTCACCCCCACCGAGCACCAGACCGAGGCCATCGACCGCATCCTGGAGGCGGTCCGGAAGCCGCGCTACCAGGGCTTCCTGCTCCACGGTGTGACCGGCTCCGGCAAGACGGAGGTCTATCTGCGGGCCATCGAGGAGTGCCTGGCCCTGGGTCGGGGGGCCGTGGTGCTGGTCCCTGAGATCGCCCTCACGGTGGAACTCCAGCGGCAGTTCCACGACCGGTTCGGCGACCTGGCGGAGGTGCTCCACAGCGCCATGTCCCAGGGGCGGCGGGTCCGGGCCTGGGACCGGGTCCTGGCGGGGCAGGTCCGGGTCGTGGTGGGGGCCCGGTCGGCGGTCTTCGCCCCGATGCCTCGCCTGGGGCTCGTGATCGTGGATGAGGAGCACGAGGTCACCTACAAGCAGCAGGACGGCCTGCGCTACCATGCCCGGGACCTGGCCCTGGTCCGGGGGTCCCTGGCGGGCTGCCCCGTCGTGCTGGGGTCCGCGACCCCCTCCCTGGAAAGTTTCCAGAACGCCCACATCGGGAAACTGACCTTCCTGTCGATGCCCCGGCGGGTGATGGAGCGGCCCCTGCCCCAGGTGACGCTCGTGGACCTGCGCTACGAGCGGCCCCAGGGCGGCGAGCGGCTCTTCTCGGAACCGTTGCGGGTGGCCCTCCAGGCGACCCTGGATCGGGGCGAGTCGGCGATCCTGTTCCTGAACCGTCGGGGGTTCGGGAGGTTCCTGGTCTGCCGGTCCTGCGGCCGGAGCCTCCAGTGCCCCAACTGCAGCATCACGCTCACGCACCACCGGAGGCCCGAGCGGCTCCAGTGCCACTACTGCGACCACCACATGCCTGTTCCGGACCGCTGCCCCGGCTGCAACAGCCCCGAGGTGGAGGTGGTCGGGTTCGGCACCGAGCGGCTGGAGGAGGAGGTGCAGCGGCTGTTCCCGAAGGCCCGGTGCGGCCGCCTGGACAGCGAGGTGAGCCAGGTGGGGGCCCTGGGCCGGGTGCTGGCGGACTTCCGGGAGGGGCGCCTCAACGTGCTGGTCGGAACCCAGATCGTGGTGAAGGGGCACGACTTTCCCCAGGTGACGCTGGTGGGGGTGCTGCTGGCCGAGCAGTCCCTGGCCTTCCCCGACTTTCGGGCTTCCGAGCGGACCTTCCAGTTGCTGACCCAGGTGGCCGGGCGGGCCGGGCGAGGGGATCGCCCGGGGCAGGTGCTGATCCAGACCTTCGATCCCACCCATGAGGCCCTGCGCCATGCCGCGAACCATGACTACCTGGGGTTCGCGGTGACCGAGAACCGGATCCGCCGGGAACGGGGGTATCCCCCCCATGCCCACCTTGCGGCCATCGAGGTCTCTGGGCCCGACGGGGTGGAGGTGCAGCGGACCGCCGACGAGATCCGCGAGGTGCTGGACCAGTGCGTGATGGCCGCCGGGCCCGAGGGGCGGCAGGTCACCGTGCTGGGGCCCGCGGCGGCGGCCATCGAGCGCCTCCGGGGGCGGACCCGGAGCCAGGTGCTCGTGAAGGCGGGCCGCCGGAAGGTGCTCCATGACCTGCTTCGCCAGGTCCAGAACGTCTTCGGGGACGGCCGCGGGGCCCTCCGGGTGACGCTGGACGTGGACCCCTACTATCTGCTGTGAGGGAGGGATGGACCGGGAGATCCTGCTGGAAGTGCCCGGGGACGGGGCCTCTTGCCGGATCCGGGTCGGGAGCCTGGACCCCCTGCCCTGGGAGGGGCCCCTGTGCGTGGTGGTGGACCGACGGGTGGCCCGGTGGCACCGGGAGCGGCTGCCTTCGGGGCCCACGCTGGAGGTCCGGGGCGGCGAGTCGCTCAAGACGGTCCGAAATCTGGAGAAGGTCTGGTCCTTTCTCAAGGAGGTCGGCGCGGACCGGGGCACCCTGGTCCTCGGGGTGGGGGGCGGCACCGTGACGGACCTGGTGGGATTCGCGACGGCGACCTGGCACCGGGGCATCCCCTGCGCCTTCATCGCGACGACCCTGCTGGGCCAGGTGGACGCGGCGGTGGGGGGCAAGAACGGCCTCGACTGGGGCGGGGCCAAGAACCAGGTGGGGACCATCCGGCAGCCCCGATTCGTCGTCTGTGACCCCGGCTTCCTGTCGTCGTTGTCCCCCGAGGACTACCGGGGGGGACTCGCGGAGGTGGTGAAGACGGCGCTGCTGGACGGGGCGGCGTTCTTCGAGCGACTGGAGGACTGGCAGGGGCTCCTGCGGCACCGGGACCCGGAGGTGCTGGCCGAGGTGGTCCATCGCTGTGCGGCCTTCAAGGCCTTGGTGGTCCAGGCGGACCCCCAGGAGGCGGATCGCCGGCGCATCCTGAACCTGGGCCACACCCTGGGCCATGCCTGGGAGGTCGTCCTGGGGCGGTCCCACGGTGAGGCGGTGGCCGCCGGGATCGTGGCGGCCTGCGACCTGTCGGTGCATCTGGGCCTCCTGGACCCCTCGTGGCGGGATCGGGTCGAGTCGCTGTTGCGGGGATTCGGGTTGCCCACGCGCCTCTCGGCGTCCA